>Ga0181525_10000136_pt1 | contig 67645 bp, 61 predicted proteins | sample PEATcosm2014_Bin_48_FD_121100 | JGI IMG/M metagenome (GOLD analysis project Ga0181525, IMG submission 121100) | Peatland microbial communities from MTU Mesocosm Facility, Houghton, MI, USA - PEATcosm2014_Bin06_10_metaG | ecosystem: Environmental > Terrestrial > Soil > Wetlands > Peat | place...
AACAGCCAAATCACAAGCAGCCCGATGTACCTGATCCTCAGCCTCGGCTCAAACGCCGCGAACCAGATCACCGCACCAACCAGCATGCGACTCCAATACGTCCGCGTCTACCAACACTGAGTCAGTAGGCGCACCGGCCCTCACACGCGTCGTCAGGACGGGTGCTGCCAGACCCGTACGTAGGCGACGCGGAGGGTCGCGCGGTGAATCGGGCCGCCGATCTGGCGATTGCCACCGATGCTGAGGATCAGATACATCGGCGCACCGGTGACGCCGGTGCTGATCGTGCCGACGGCCACGCCGTCGTAGTAGTAGGTCACGCTGCCGGGCTCCCAGTCGGCCCCGAAGGTGTGCCAGCCGCCGCTGAGCGGCGTTGAATCGCACCCACCAGGCGCCTGCCCCGGCGAGTGGAAGTGCCAGCAGGCCTGGCCGCTCAGGCCCTCGACGATGTCGTCCTCGCCGTCGGTCGGCCAGTTCTGGCCGTCGGTCCAGAAGTCAGGCCAGTCATAGATGGCGCCGCCGGCGCCGGGAAGCTTGGCGCTCATCTCGACGAAGCCATACGTGAAGGAGAACTTGCCGTTGGTCGTGGCGATCGCGCCGGTGTAGGGACGGCGCTTACCGCCGCAGGTCTCCGGCCTGACCCGGAAACTGAGATCGAGCTGGCCGTTCTGCTGGCGAACCCGAGCCGGGTCGAAGCACTCCAGGGCGGTTGGGGTCAACGGGCCCGTGATTCCCCTACCGAACCAGCCGACCGACCACAGCGAGGTGTCAAGGCTCGAGCCGTTGAACTCGTCGTCGAAGGCAAGCTGCCATGTGCCCGGGTCGCCGAGCGGCACCGGCGGCGGGCCTTGTGTCGCAAACGCGACGACGCCGCCAAGCACACTCGCGCCGAGCGCGATCACCACGACGAGGACCAGCCGTCGGCGCGCCACGCGCCGCCGTCGGATCTCGGGCGGGCGACTGGCCGAGCGTACGACAACGCCCGTCGTTATGGGCGTATCGCCTTGACCAGGGATGCATCCAGCGTAGCGGACGACTCCACTGGCCGGACTGGTTAAGTTCCACCGGCTGGACCGGCTAAGTTCCACCCCGCCGGACTGGTTATACCCCTAAAACGGGGCCAGTGGTCCGTCCCTCAACAGTCGTTTGATCCAAAGCTTGTCGAGCCGGTTGCAGCGCGTTCAGCGCATGGTCCAGAGCCGTTCATCGCGCGAGGTTCGCCGCCGAAGCGAACTGTATGCGGGCTCACAAGCTGCTTGTCGCCATTGCTTCGATCGTTGTCTTCGCGGGTTGTCTATTGGCTGCCAGCGCAAGCGCCGAGCGCCTGTTCACGAGCACAGCCTCCGGCCCGCGAGGGCGCGTCGTGGTTCATGTGCCGGCCCCCGGCCTTTACGGGGTCCGCGTGACGATCACAAGCCACGGTGACCGAACGGCTCCGATCAAAGTACGTATCGGTGGGCGCACCGACACGCTCCCCGCCGGCGGGCAGCGGTCGGGACTCCACCTGCGCCTGGCGATCCGCAGCCACGCGTTGTCAGTCCAAGCGTCCGGCGGCGTCTCTCCCCTGCGGCTGTCTGTCCAGATGCGTCGCCTACGGGCGCTGCGACCGAGCCGGCCGAAGGGCGCGACCGCGGGTTCGAGCGGTAAGACCCCGAGCCCTTCAAGTGGCTCCGGCACAGACACGCTTCTCGCCCTGCCGCTGGCGCCCAGCGACCCGAGCCCGCCGCCGACCTCCCCCCCGCCCGGCCCGCCTGGACCGCCCGGCGACCCCTCGAGCTGGCACTCGGTCTTCGACGATGAGTTCAACGGCTCCAGCCTCGACACGCAGGACTGGTCGACCGGCTGGTACGGGTCCGGCGTCACCGGGCCCGTGAACTCGGAGGAGCTCGAGTGCTATGACCCCTCGCAGGTCGTCGTGGCAAACGGCGAGCTCGATCTGAACCTGATCGCGCAAAGCGAGAGCTGCGGCGGTCAGACCCGACCGTACACCTCGGGCCTCGTCAGCACCGCGGGCACGTTCAGCTTCACCTACGGGTACGTCGAGGTCCGCGCCTGGCTGCCCGGCGGCAGCACTGTCAGTGACTGGCCCGCGCTTTGGACCGACGGCCAGAGCTGGCCGGCCGACGGCGAGGACGACATCGTCGAGGGCCTCGGGGGTCAGGCGTGCTGGCACTTCCACGACTCCCAGGGCGCCCCGGGCGGCTGCGAGCCCGGATCGGCCTACACCGGTGGCTGGCACACGTTCGGCGCGGACTGGGAGCCCGGCAGCGTGACCTATTACTACGATGGGAACGTCGTCGGTAGCGTTACCAGCGGCGTCACCGGCTCACCGATGTACCTGATCCTCGATCTTGCCGTCGACAGCGAGTACGGCGGCCCGATCCAGGCCCCAGCGACGCTGCGCGTCGACTACGTGCGGGTCTGGCAGCAGTAAGGCCACGAGCGCAGCGCCAGCCCGTCGCGCCGCAGGCGGCCGAAACCGATGGGCACTAGACGGGGACAGTCCCCACGTAGGCGTTGACGGCAGCGAGCAGCTGCTCCTTGTCAATCGGCTTCGGCATGTAGTCAGTCGCACCAGCGGCGAGACAACGCTCGCGCTCGCCGTCGGGATCTTTCCCGGTAACGGCGATAATTGGAAGGTCGGCCGATTCCGGGCGCCTGCGGATCGCCGCGATCGTTTCGTAGCCATCCATCCCCGGCATCATGATGTCCATCAGAACGACGTCGATGTCGGGCCTGTGCGCGATCGTTGCAATAGCGAGGGGTCCGGTACTGACGGCGGTCACGTTCATCCCTGCACACTGAAGTGCCGCGCTCAGCGCCAGTGCGTTCGCCTGATTGTCATCCACGACCAGCGCTGACGTGTCACCGGGACGCCGAGGGGCCATCGCGCTCACACCAAGCCATCGGCACGCAATTCGCGCTGCTTGAAATTATCTCGCGCGCGGGCCTGCCGCGGTCGCTAGTCCGTCACGCGTCCGAGGGCGCGGCGTAGCGCCCCGTCGAATGCCTCATTGACGTAATGCTGGGCCCACAGCGGCCGGAAGATGTGGTCGTCGATCGGGATCCGCTCGTAGCTCAGCCGCGGCCAGCGCGACAGTCGCTCGAGCCGTCCATCGGCCTCGAAATCCTCGGCCAGCGGCTCGCTGCCCGACAACAGCAGCAAGGTCTCAACGTCGCGGGCGTCAAGCTTGTCGAGCATCAGGTCGGTCTCCGCCGCGACGGCCTCGGCGATGTCGCCTCCGCTGCGCTCCCCCGATAGGACCCGGCGCAGGGTGATCCTGGCAAAGCGCCCGATCCGGCCTTCGGAGGCAGCGATGCGGGCGACGTCGCGCCAGGATCCGGAGCGCAGCAGGGCTCGCGCGCGACGCGCGTCGCGCCCCGCAGCGAGCTCCTCGCTCCAGACAAACGACCACAGGTTGACAAGGACCAGCGCACTGACCCGCGAGTCCGCGAGTGCGGCGCGCACGCCCCAGTAGGCGCTCGAGCATAGGCCGGCTAGCAGGAAGCTCGAGGGCAGGCCCTCCTCCTCCAGTGAGTCGAGAACTGTCCGGATCTGCTCGAGGCTGTTGTCGCGGTAGAACTCGGATGTCTGGTAATAGCGCCGCTCGTCACCGTCGGAGTCGCCGAAGCAGGCGCCGTCAATGCGCAGCGTCGGGACGCCAAACGCCGCCCAGCGACGCGCTATCTCGACCCACATGCGGTTCGGCCCGATCCGCCGCACGGCGCCCGCGTTGAGCAGGACAGCGCACAGCCGTGCCTCGTCAGCCTGTCCGCCGGTTGGCCGGGCCAGCACACCGGTGAGTCGCCCGCCTTCGAACTCGACCGAAAACGGGCTCTCGCGAATTTTGCTTTCGCCGACCAGCAGCTTGACGTGGCGCGCGGATGACGGTGCCGCGATCTCCACCGCGGAGCTCGGGCGGGGAGACAATGCCGCTTGACCCAGCCAGCTCAGGGAGCGTTCGAAGACCTGGGTCGGCGCAACCGCGAGCTGCGGGTGCGTCACCATTCTCCCGTAACCGGGGCCGTCAGCGGCCACCACCGAGGCGCCGCTCGCCTCCAGGTGCTTGCGCAGACGCTGATCTGCAGCCAGCGTGTCGCGTCCGAGCAGCAGGAACCTGCGGTGCCTTGCATCCGGAACCGGGATCGCCGTCAGGTCGAGCGCCTCGAGGTCTCGCACAGTCTCCGCTGACAATCCGAAGCCGGCGATTTCGAGCCACTCATGGGTCGCGAGTGAGTCGGTCGGATGCGCATCGATCTCGTCCTCGTTGGAGGCCATCTGGGCGAAGGTGCGCAGCTCGCGCAGCAGCAGGCCGCCGCGCCTCGGCACGGCCCAGAGAACAGCGTCATCGATCGGCGCGCCATCGCCAATGGCTGCGAGGGCGATCATCCCGCCGAGCCCGATGCCGATCGCGACGATGCGCTCGCAGCTCTCGCTCGCGCGAAGCCAGGCAGCCGCTCCGGCCGCCGCCGCCATCCAGGCGGGCAGGCGCGCCGGATCGCGCGGCGCGCCGGCGCTGTCGCCGCTCCCGGGGAAGTCAAGCCGCAGCGCCGTGTGACCGTTTGCCGCAAGCTTTTCGGCCCACGCGCGCGTGCTCCGGTGCACGCACAGCTCGGCCCAGCCGAACGGGGGACAGAAGACAACGCCGATGCCCGACCGCGGCGACGCTGTCGGCTCGTGCACGGTCGCGAAGACCGGACCGCAGTCGAGCTCGAGGTAGAGCGCGTGCTCCCAGTCCTTGGGGCGCTCGAGCTTTGCCTTCTCGCGGACGCGTGCTTCAGCCACGCTCAGGACCCCCAGAGGCGGCTTCGGACCTCCGCGGGCCACGACGCAGGCTCGAAGCCGTGCGCGAACAGCAGGGCGAGCACGATCCGCTCCTGGCCGAAACCGAGGCAAGCGGTGTGTGCTGTGGTGCCGTCGGCGAGCAAGAGCTGGTGGCGGTGGGCGAAGTGCTCCTGGTGGTAGTTGAACGAGGTCACCGCGGTCGCCTCCTCCCCACCGAGCGGCACGAGCAGCTCGAACTTCAGCTCCTGCTGGCGCTGATTGGCGGCGAGCATCCGACCGCCGCGCCCGAAGAACGGATCCGCCGCATTGGCGCGCTCGGCTGCGAGTCCCAAACCGCGAAGTAGCGCCAATCCGCGCTGCGACCACTGGTCGCGCCACTCGAGTACTTCGCTCGGGCTCCCGATTCGCACGATCTCGCGCTGGTGAAAGCACTGCATCCGCGCCGGGTCGTGCGACGGTTCGTGGCGAAATACCCAGGCGGCGCCGGCGTCGACGACCACGCCCGAGGCCGGCAGCGGACCGCGCGAAGCGATTGCCGGATAGACCGGGTAGCAGGCCGCCGGAACAAGCGCGAGATCGGTCATCTGCTGGTGCTCGCTCCAGTCCTCGTGGCGGGCGGCGCGCTCCTCCTGCGCGAGTGCGTCGGCTTCGCTTCCAGCAAAGGCGAAAACGCTTCCGGCAAGGTGCGGGAACGAGTGCAGGTAGCCGCTCGACTCGAGTTGCTCTCGCGGGAGCAGCGGCGGGAAGCGCATCAGCTCGGGCTGATCAACCGCCGCGGCAGCATCGACGAGCGCGTCGAAGCGCGCGCGGATCTCCTCGAATAAAGCGCCGCGGCCATAGAGCCCCGGGACTCCGCTTTCGATCAGCAAGCCGCGCGCGAACAGCTCGTCGCGAAAAGCCGCCTGACTGGTTGTTGCGTCGCCGAGGCTCGCGAAGCCGGCAGCGCCCGCAGCGCTCGTGGGTCCGCCGGAGCGCTCAGACGGTGGCATTTGCCTCGGTCAGCTCGGCGATCGCCGCGGCGATCGCGTCGATGCTCTCAAACACGCTTCGCTTAAGCATCCGGTCGGGAAACTCGACGTCGAACGCCGCCTCCAGCGCGAGCAGAACGTTGACGCTCGCATGCGAGGTCATCCCGGCGCTGAAGAGGTCTGTTTCGTCTGTGAGAGCTTCGATGTCGCTCGAGAGACGGCCGTGCTCGGCAATCACCTGACGAATCTCACCGATCTGCTGGGTGCTCAACATGGGTCTACTCCCGCTCGTGGTTGAAACGGAGCTCCTGACGCCGCCTGCCGAGGTTCATCGATCACTGCGAGCTCCGGGTAACGAGGTCGTATACGGCGATGCTCGCCAGACGCTGCGCGCAAGCGCCAGTTCCGGGCGCCGCCTCTCGATCGAACTCATCAAGATCGCATCGTCACCTGCCCGTTGGTGCTTGAGCAGCAGGCGCGTCAGCGAGCTAGTCCCCGAGGATCTGCGCCTCGGCGTAGACGCGGTCCTGGATCTGCTTGAGCTCCGCGTGGTCGCCAACCGCGCCGCGAACCGAGAACACATGCCCGTGGTTGCCTTCGCGCCAGTCGACCGACTGGCCCGGACCGCGGCGGAGAATTACCTCCTCGACGGCGGCGTCAGCGCGCAGCGTGTCGAGCCCGTTCACGCTCGTCACCGTGCGCATCGCCGGTGGCGCCTGGACGTAGAGCAGGTAGCCGACCTTCGAGCACGCGGGCACCGCGTCGAACGCGATCGCCTCGGACAGTGCGAGCCGCAGGGCAATCTCGAGCAGGTCGATCCCGGTCGCGTCGAGCAGCATCTCGGGCACGCCGCCGCCGATGCGGCCGTTGAGCTCGATCACGCGCGGACCATCGGGTGTCAGCTTGATCTCGGTGTGCAGACAGCCGATCGAGACCCCCAGCGCAGCGATCGCGGCGCTCGCGAGTTCCAGCACAGCGTCGCGATCGGCGCGCTCCAGTGCGCTCGGGATGAAGAAGCCGGTCTCGCGAAACGGCTCCGCCAGCGGAAAGCGGCCGGTGATCGCCAGGTGGCTGATCCGGCCCGCCGCAACAATGCTCTCGACCGAGACGTAGCCGGCAAAAGCTGCAGGTTGCTCCTCGACCCGGTCTCGCAGGTACTCCTCGAGGATGAATCCGCGCTCGCCGGCCAGCGACAGATCGGCGTGCTGCTCGAGGATCGCGCGCACCTGATCGAGCGACTGAACCGGGACAACGTCGCGGCTGCCCTCGCCGCGACGCGGCTTCAGCACCGCCGGGAATCGTGCGCGACGCTCGAGCGCGGTCCAGGCCTCCGCCTCCGCAAGCGGCGGGAGTGGCCAGAAGCCGGGCACGGCGACGCCGGCCGCGCGCAGCGCCTCGCGCTGGGCGTGCTTGTCGGTCAGGGCGGCCGCTGCCGCCGGGCTGATGAACGGCAGCTCGAGGCGCAGCGCGATCGCCGCCGTCCACCCGAGCAGGCTGTCGGCAAGCGCGAGGATTCCGTCGGGCCGCTGTGCCGCGATCGCGGCGCTGGCATCGTCGAGTGAGAGCCCTGCGATATCGACGACATCGCCAAGGCGGCGCAGCAGGCGCGCCATCGAAGCGGTCTCGGGGACGTCGCCGTCGATGACCCAGATCAGCCGGCAGACACCGCGCGCTGCCTCGGCGATTGCCATCGTCCCGAACGACTGCGGGTGGTAGACGAAGGCGAGGCGGCGTTCGCGCTCCGCGCCGGCTTGGCCGGCCTGAGCTGACGCCATCGTCAAAGTCTCTTGCGGGCGACCAGGAGCTGCGCGTTGGCCTGCAGGTAGCGCTCGTTGCTGACCATCACGAGGCCGCCGTGGGCGTCGCGGATGTGGCGGTCCAAGCTGATCGGCGTGTCGCGCCGGTACCCGGCGATGCCGCAGATGCTGAGTGCCGCCGTCGCGATCCTCACCGCCAGCTCCGAGGTTGACACCTTGAGCGCACGGAGATCGGCGATGAACGCTGGATCCTCGATCTCGTCGCTGCCCTCGAGCGCGCTGTAGCGGGCAACGCCCCCGGCGAGCAGGCTGCGGGCCTGCTGGAGGTCGGCCGCGAGCTCAGCCAGGCGCAGCGCCGACGGCGGCAGCGTGTCGAGCTGTTTGCGAGCCGCCGCGCGCACGACGGTATGGGCCTTTGCCGCCGCGGCCTCTGCGAGGCCGACCCACACTGCGCTCAGCAGGATCATCCCGGCTTGCAGGCCGCCGGTGCTCGCGATCGTCGCGAATGGGATCGGATAGACAAGGCCGGGATCGACCTCGGCGACGAGCCGGAACCCGCGGCTGCAGGTTCCGCGCAACCCCATCGCGTCCCAGGTCGATGTCGGCTCAAGCGTCAAGGCGGACTTGCGACAGACGACCTGCACCTGGTCGGTCTGCTCGGCGTCGACGCTTCGCCGCGCCGTCGCCACGATCGCGTCGGCGTACTCCCCGTAGGAGATCGCGAGCGCCTCCTTCTGGAGCAACAGGCCCGGTCCGTGCTCTTCGAGCGCGCAGAGGCTGCGCCCGACGTCGCCACCGATGCCGACCTCGCTGTTGGCGTTCGCCAGCAGCAGCTGCTCGGAGGAGACCTCGCGCAGCAGATCGTGGAAGGCGTTGGTGTTGCCGTGGCGCACGAGATTCGAGACCTCGATGCTGTGCATCGCGAGGACGAGCGCGGTCGATGCGCAGTGGGCAGCGAGCGCGCGCACCGCCCCGGCGACGTCCGCCACTCCTGCGCCGTCGCCACCGAGGGCCTCGGGCACGAGCGCCGAAAGAATTCGCTGGCGCTTCAACTCCGCGACCGCCTCGAAGGGGAACCGGGAGTTGCGGTCGACGTCGTCTGCGAACTGTGCAGCCACCTCTACGCCGGCAGTCCAGGCAGTGGCCGCGAGGTCTCCGACCGCCGCCACGGGAGCGCGCAGTCCGTCGAGTAGCTGATCGTTGGGTCGGCCTTCCCTTGTCAGGTCCTGGGCCACCACCAGAGCTTCAGCGGAGGTGGTCGAGGAAGGCGAGCCTGAGCTTAGCGGCACTGTCGCCATCGCTCCCGATAACGGCGTTCGGCGGCCGTGTCGTAGGTTGGCTCGACGAATGTCCGAGCCCTCGCGCGGAGCTCCGCAGCGGCCGCGACGACGCGAAAGGATGCCTATTTCTGGGCGCAAACGCGGCGCGATGAGCGCGTTTTTGCAGGTTTGGCCGGGTTTCTCGCTATCCTTTCCGCTTCGGCGGTCGAAAACCTCTGTACGAGCCCGGCTGACTAGTCCTCTGGACGAATCATCTAGGTCGGACGTTTATGTCCTACCCCCGCAAGAGTAGGAGCGGCTTCATCCGCCAAGGCATCAAAATCTTCACTGTCATCGTGGGGTTGGGCGCAATCGTTGCGCCGGCCCAAGTCGCCTCGGCCTCCCAGCGCCTGCACATGGGACCCAATCAGGTGGCAGCGAGCGTCAGTAAGCGCGTCAAGGCGTCAGGTCGCTACCGGGTGACCGTCTCGGTGCGTGCGCATCGCACGGTCGAACCGGTCAGCGTGTACCTCACCGGGGCCGCCAAGCGTGCGGTACGTGCTTCCTCTCAAGGCACGACCACGCTCAACTACGCGCTGACGGTCAGCAACGTGCCGCAGAAGCTGACGGTGTCCGCGATCAGCGTACGGCCGGCGGTGCAGCTCGCGATGACCGTCGTGCGCCAAGCAGCGGGGAAGACGACAGGAACGTCCTCACCCGCTGCCGCGGCACCGGCACCGCCAGCGCCGGCGGCCCCGGCCAACCAGTACGCCAACCCCTACACGAACCTCGTCTGGTCAGACAACTTCAGCGCCGGCGTCCCAGGCCCGAGCTGGGGCACGTGCAGCGGTTCCTGCGCCGGTGGAATCAGCTCCTACACCAGCAGCTCCTCGAATGTCAGCGTCAATTCGAGCAACCAGCTCGTGATCACCGCAACCAAGAGCGGCTCGTCCTACTCGTCAGCCGAGGTCGAGTCGAGCTCGATCTCGAACTCTCCTTACGGCGCGATCGAGGCGAACATCAAGCTTCCCAGCGGCCAGGGTCTCTGGCCCGCCTTCTGGCTTGACGCGCCGAACTGGCCCAATGGCGGCGAGATCGACGTCCTCGAGGCGCCGGCATTCGGGTCGGTCCCGAACTACGCGATCTTCACGCTCCACGGGCCGTGGACGCAGACCGATCCGAACGACAATTATCAGATCTACGAATCGAACACGACAGCGCTCGGCGACCTCTCGACGGCGTTCCACACCTACGCCGTCATCTGGACCCCGAACTCGATCGTCTGGACGATCGACGGCGTCGAGTATGCCCAGGCGACGCCGGCCAGTCTGGTCCCGCAGGCAGCGCCGTGGGTCTTCAACAACGTTCCGTCCTACCAGATCGTCCTCGACCTCGCCGTCGGCGGTTGGCCATGCGACTCCAACAGCACGTCGGGCCCCTGCCCTGGAGCCAGCTTCCCGGCCCAGATGGTCGTCAACTGGGTCCACGTGTACCACTGAGCCGCGCCTGAGCGTCGCGGATCCGCACGGCCGGAGCGCGCCGCTGGCCGCTAGGCAGACGACCAGTCGCAGGGGCGACCACTCGGGGGATGAAATCCCCCCGGGTACCTGAACAAATCGGCGGACGATGAGGCCATGGGCGAACGCCTGCCGACCCTCGATGCCTCCTAGCCCTGTGAAGGCCGTGAGTCGCGCGGTCCAGTGGTGTCGTGGGGCCTTGCACGATCTGCGGCGCGCCGTAGGCCCGGTCGCGTTCTGGGTCCACCGGGTGCGCTACCTCCGCGAGCGAGCGCGCCGCGGGCACGAATGGACTTCTTGATCGCCGACGCGACCCTGGAGCGGAACGTTTGCGATCTCGTCGTGCTGCACAGCCCGCCGTGGGGTCAACCCCGTCGAGCGGTCCCCGAGCCCGAGGAGCTAAGACGCCCGCCAGTGCAGACGCGAGTGACGCAACTTCTCGACGAGCTGGGCGTCCCCCATCAGCTGCAGCCCCACGCCGTGGAGGCCTACTCAGCCGAAGCCGTCGCCCACTACCGCGGAGTGCGGATCAGCCAGGTCGTGAAGTGCATGGTCGGCACCACCGGCAGCGAGTATGTCGTGATGCTGATCCCGGGTGACCGGCGTCTCAAGAGCAGCAAGGCGCGCCGCCATCTCGGCGCCGAGCAGCTGGCGCTCGCGCCCGTCGAGGAGCTGACGAACGCGCTGGGCTTGATCGTTGGCGCGATCGCGCCCCTCCACCTGCTTGGCAGCGCGCGGATGCTGATGGATCCATCCGTGCTGGCGGAGGAATTCGTTGACATCAGCTCGGGCGATCCACTTGCCGGCGTCAAGCTGCGCTCGACGGATCTGCGCGACGCCGTGCAGGCCGAGCTCGTAGCGATGACGTCGATCGAAAAGCCTGCGCTCAACTGAGTGCTGGCGACTCCACGTAGGCCTCGCGCGCGAATCAGCCGCTAGCGCGCGAGCGCGCGCAGCCGCTGCGCGACGTAGGCGACGTCCTCGCGTGTTATCTGAGCCGAGGACGGCAGGTTTACACCTCGCCGCGAGAGGTCCTCGGCGACCGGGAGGCTGCGCTGGTCGTGGTCAGCGGCGTAGATCGGCAGTGTGTGGAGCGGGGGGAAGAACGGCCGCGTCTCGATACCGTCGGCCTCCAGCGCCCTCATCACGGCGTCGCGCTGCCCGAAGCGCTCTTCATCCAGCACCACGCAGAAGATCCAGTAGGCGCTGCTCGCCCACGGCTCCTGCGGTGAGAGCTCGAGTCCCGGCACGCCTTCGAGCTCCTCGCGGTACCAGCCGGCGATCTCGCGTCGACGGGCGAGGTGCCACTCGGCGCATTCGAGCTGCGCCAGCCCGATCGCAGCGGCGACGTTGGTCATGCGGTAGTTGTAGCCAAGCACCGGGAACCAGTAGCGGCGCTGCGGATCCTGTCCCTGGCCGCGCAGCTGGCGCGCTCGGGCGGCCAGCTCTTCGTCGTCGGTCACAACCATGCCGCCCTCGCCGGCGGTCAGGATCTTGTTGCCGTAGAACGAGAACGCCGCGATAGTGCCGATAGAGCCGACTGTCCGCCCGCGGCAGACGGCTCCGTGGGCCTCGGCGGCATCTTCGATCACCCACAGCCCGTGCCGAGCTGCGATCGCAGCGATTGCATCCATGTCGGCTGGGTGCCCGTACAGATGAACCGCGACGATTCCGCGCGTGCGGGGAGTGATCGCTGCCTCGATCAGGCTCGGGTCTGCATTCCAACTGCGCGGCTCCGAGTCGACGAACACGGGACGGGCGCCGCAGTAGCGCACCGGGTTCGCGCTCGCCACAAAGGTCAGCGCGGGCACGACCACCTCGTCGCCCGCGCCGAGGCCAAGCGCCAGCAGCGCCAGGTGCACGGCGGCGGTCCCGTTCACGCAGGCGACCGCGTGACGCGTCCCGCAGAAGCGCGCAAAACCCGCCTCGAAGCGCCCGATGTAAGGACCCGACGCCGATATCCAAGTCGAGTCCAGACAGTCGAGCACGTACTCGCGCTCGCGACCGACGAGGGCCGGGGCGCCGACCGGGATCCAGCGCTCACTCACTGCAGTCCCTCCCATTCGAGCTCCATCACGATCTTCTCGCGCGTACCGCTCGGGCGCTCGACGAGGCTGCGCTCGCGCTCGGTGAACCCGAGTGAGCGGTAGAGCTCCAGGGCGGCGGGATTGTCGCCGTAGACGCTCAGCCGCACGCCGGGGGCGCCGCCGGCGCGCGCCGCCGCCAGCGTCCAGGCGCTGAGCTCCCGGCCGATCCCCCGACCGTGGCAGACGGCGTCGACGAGGATTCCGAGGCTCGGAATCGCGTAACCCTCGTCGTAGCCGCGCAGCATCGACATCCCGACGAGCTCGTCAGCGAGCCACGCGAGGTAGTAGCGATCCGCCGAGCGCTGCCCGGCGATCAGCAATGCACGCTCAGCAGTGAGCTCGAATGGATCGAAGGTCTCAGCGGCGGTGGTGTGGCGGTTGCGCTCGAAGAGACGCCTGAGCGCAGCGCCGTCTGCGGGCTCGACGGCCCGCACGGCGAGTGCCCCGGGCGCCACGCGCCTAGAACTCGAGCGCTCGGCCAAAGTCGCTCGCGATCGTGTCGTAGACGGGCAGGCGCGGGTCGGCCTCCATCGCACCGAGCTCCGCTCCGATCCTGTCGAGCAGCGCCAGCGCCGGGGACTCGGCGCGCGAGCGCTCGAGGAAGGCGAGCAGGGCGCGCGCGTAGGACAACTCAGTTCGCTCGGACGCGAGGCGGCGAGCGGCGGCGCCGAGGCGAAGACGGCGGTCCGGGTCATCGACGAGCCGGCGCAGCTCGGCCGCGGCGGCGGCGAAGTCTCCGGCGGGCACGCGGGCGACCGTCTGTTCCGGCAGCTCGGCGAAGCAGCCGCCGTCGAAGCACAGGACGGCGCGGCCGAAGGCGATCTCGCGCGCCAGCGAGGCCGACGCGCTCTCCATGACGGGGTCGCGGAGGTTGACGAACACATCCGTCGCTGCCATCAGGCGGTCGAGCTCCTGCTCGTCGACCCAGCCGACGAGCTCGACGTTCAGATGCGGGTTGGACTCGAGCACCGCGCGCAACTCGGCGACATACGCGGAATCCTCCTCGTAGGGTCCGACGATCGTGAAGGTGACGCGCGCGGCGAGCTCGGGATCCTCGGCGAGCATGCGCACGACCCGTTCCGCGTGCTTGTTTGGCGTCACATGTCCGAGTGAGGTGAGCTGCAGGCGCCCCTCACGCGGCGATGGCTGCTGTGTGCTGGTCGCCGCGGCGGCTTCGAGCACCGCAACGTAGCTCGGCAGGAAGAGTGCGCAGACGGGCCCCAGCCAGCGGCGGCGCAGCGACGCAGCATGCTCGCTCGAGTGGGTCACGGCGCCAAGCGCCCCCTGGAGCGCGGCGGCGTCCAGCGGGTAGCGCGCCACCTCCTCATCTGACTCCCAGACAGGCGCGCGCGTGCCGGCCACGAACTCGCTCGCCACGCGCGCCCCGGCCTCGCCGTGGTAGGTCCGCATGCGCTCGACATAGCCCGTCCCGAGGCCCTGTGGCTCCCGGCGCCAGATCTCGGCGAGGAGGTGGTGCAGCACGCGGTCGTGCAGGATCACCGTCCCCGGATGGCGCTCCATGACGGCATGGATCTCCCCGTGAAAGGGCCAGTAGTTGCCGATGTTGTAGATGACGTGGTCGTAGCCGGCAGGTTGCAGCGCCGCTTCGGTGCCCGCGGCGCCGAACTGGATCACGGGCAGCTCGGAGGGCCGCAGGTCGACGGCGGTCGGCGTCCAAAGCTCGACGTCGGCGAGTGTCGCGAGAGCCGCGGTGACGTGCTGGCTGAACTCCCCGATCGCGCTGCGCGTCGAGTACGGCGTGAACCAGGCAATCCTCATCGTGTCAGTGCCGCCACCACGCTCGGCCAGGAGACGTGGCCGTCGTGCAGGGCTGAGTATCCCCCGGCCCCGTAGCGCTCCGCCGCCGCCGCGTCCTCGGTGAGCTCATCGAGCGCGGCGCCGGCGGCCTCGGGAGATGAGACGACGCGGCCGCTCACGCCGTCCCGGACAAGCGTCCCGTCACCGGCCTCACCGAGCACGAGCACGCCCTTGCGCGCGTGGAAGGCCTCGATCGTGAATGGGCCATCGGGATCGGGATCAAGCGTGAACAGCGCGCGCGCTGGCGCAAGCAGCTGTGCCCGCTCCGCTTCACCAGCGGGCTGCGGGACGATCTCGACGCGGTCAGCCACCCCCAGCCGGTCAGCGAGCACGCGCAGGTCGCCCAGCGCCGCCTGGGGCGCCGCCATCGTCACGCGTACAGCTCGGTGCGCCTGCGCGACCGCGGCAAGGACCCGCTCGCGTTGGGGCGCCGCCCACGAGGGTCCGAGCGCCAACACTCCATTTGCGTAGCTCTCGCAGTGGAAACGCCCGGGATCGTCCGGTGGGGGATGGAGGACCTCGGCGCTGCATCCGACCCGCCGCTGCAGGCCCGTGGCCACGCCGGCTGAGGGTGCGTACACCGTGCGCGCCGCGTGCAGGCGCGTCCGCTCCGCCGCGAACACACTCCTGCGCACGCTCCGTCCGATCGAGCCACCGCCGACGAGAGCGCCCGCTTCGCCAAGCGCCCGCTCGCCGGTGCGTAGCGCCCACAGAACTGTGTGCTCGTGCGGTACCAGGTAGGCGGGGAATCGCAGGCCAATCGCGCGCTCGGCGCGTTCGAGGTGCAGCAGGCGCATCGCCAGCATCTGGTCGACGATCCGCTCGGCGCTGTCAACAGCGAATGGCAGGCCCACGTGAACCGCCTCGTGGCCGTGCTCGCGCAGCGCCTCGCACAGGCGCCGGCCGGCGAGCAGGCGGTCCGCGAAGGGGGCATGGCTATCGAGTACTGCGAGCCTCACGAGAGGAGCGCGTCGATGACCCGATCCCAACTGATCCCCTGCTCGCCAAGGGCCTCGGCGCCGCGCTCGCCCAGCGCGCTCGCCCACACGGGATCCGCACGGAGGCGGTCGAGCGCGCCGGCCAGCGCGCGCGGCTCGGGCGCCACCACGAGCCCGTTCTCACCGTCGCGTACAAGCTCGAGGACGCCGCCCGAGTCGCTGCAGGTCACCACAGGCTTGCGCGCGTGGGCGGCCTCGAGACTGACGTAGCCGTAGGAGTCCTCCTCGTAGGGGAGGTAGAGGACTCCGAGGCTGCGGGCGATCAGCTCGGCCTTCTCATCCTCGCTTATCCAGCGGGGAATCAGCGTGACGCGCCCCTCCAGATCGTGCTCGCGGATCACCTCGGTGAGCGTCGCCAGGTCGCCAGGACTGTCCGGCGCGCCGGCGATCACGACGCGGACGTCGCTCGCGACGTGCACAGCCGCCTCGACGGCGAGCCACTGGCGCTTGTGCGAAGTTATCCGGCTCGGATAGAAGACGTAGTCCTCGGGAGGCTCCCAATAGAAGCTGTCGGGACGGCCGAGCGGCGGGTAGAGAACCGCGGCATCGATTCCGTTGAATTCGCGTAGACGGTCCGCCACCGTGAGGGAGTTGGTGAAGACCCTCTGCGCCTCCCCCAGGCAAAGGGTGTCGTAACGGCGAATCGCGTCGCGCACCGCAAGGCCCTCGGGCCCCTCGGGGAAGTCCTGCCAGGGCGTGCCCCAGAGGTCGTAGGCAGATCGCAGGTGGTGGATGAACCAGAGGCGCTTGTTGGCGTGGCGCAGCACGTAGCTTGGCGGGCGGATTGCGATCATCGCATCCGATCCACGGCTCACCTCGAGCAGCCGTAGTGCGAGCATCTGCTCGAGCACCAGGTCCCAGCGCGAGCTCGTGGGCAGCTCGACAGTGTCGACCTCGTGGCCGCGGACCTCGAGCTCGCGTACGAGGTCGCGCATGATCATTTGCGCACCGCCTTCGACGAAGGGGACGAACGTGCTCGCGACGACGACTTTCACGCCGTCGTCGCGCCACCGCCCGCGGCGGGGCAGCGAAGCCTGCTCACGGCTCCCGCTCCGCGGCAAGCTCCGCGAGCTGGCGCTCCAGCTGCTCGAGGCGCTCCGCCTGCGCGGCGAGCTGGCGAAGGGTGAAATCCGCCAGGCGCGCATTCGCGGCGTTGGTCTCGGACTGGAGATCGAGCAGCGGGTAGAGCAGTCGGCGGAGGTTGCGCTTGACTGCGACGACCGCCGGTGCGGCACCGTGACGATGCGAGCGTATCGGCGCCGTCTTCAGGTCTGCGGTTCGCGCCAGCAATGCCACGTCGCCTTCAAGCCGCCGCTCGATAGCCGCCGGCGCCTCAACCGGCCGCCGCGGCCGCTGGACGGCCGCCGCGCTCTGGCGTACTCGGGCAACGATCAGCGAGGCGGTGTCCGGCTCCTGCTCGCCGTCGCCGGAAGAGGAATCCTGCGCGCCGGTCGCCTCCTCCAGGGCCATCGCGCCAGTCTATCCTGGCGGCGGGCGCCTCTACGCTCGCCACGCCCGGCCATCTGCCGTACCGCCCGCGACCAGCGGCGCTGCCGGCACTACCTGGGCTGCCACGTATTGAGCGTCCGTTCCGCCAACGACAATGTCGACTTCGACGGGAGCGGCCAGATCCGTGCAGAGCCCGAAGTTGTAGATCGCGACGCCTATCTGATCAGGTGGCCAGGGCGTTACAAGTGCGAGGCGTCTGCGAGCGGCCACGCATCAGTCCTTGGCACGAAATTCGGGCAAATTCCACTGGTCGATGGCAAGAACTTCACCAAGCGTCACGCAGAAACGGCGTAACTTCGTACCTAGTAACCGGAGATGTCTAGCTGAAATCGCCGTACATAAGCCAAAAGGCCCAAGTTCGTACATACGTCCACACACCTAGACATTGTCGAGCAGCTACAGCCTAACTTTGTACATGGGTACATAGAAACGCGTAGGTCTGTCGCTAGCCTTGCCATGCAATACGAGTGTGGCGACCACCACACGGCGGACATCGCAACCAAGGGAGACGGGTTCCACTGTCCGAGTCACAAGTCAGGGTTGAGGACCGCGTAAGCCGGCCTCGCCGACGCCCCGGCAACGAGAACACAGACAGCAGCAGTGGCCGCTTCACGGTCGTTCGCGACGGCGGAGCCACAACGCCCGTCGCGACAGGCCTGGCGCATGACTTCAGCTTGGATGTGCACGCGCGCCGCCGGGCGGCGCGCCCGATGCTGCTCGACCAGAGCTCGCCGATCCTGCGCGACATCCTCAAGCGCGAGCGGATCTATCGGCGTCTGCTCGTCGGCGCCGACGCCTTCACGGCAACAGTTGCGGTGCTGGTGGCGATCGACCGCGTTGGTGCCTACAACGTACGGCTATTCGACCTCCTCCTTGTCGTGCCGGCGATGGTGCTGATCGCGAAGCTCGGCGGCCTCTATGACGGCGACGAGCTGGTGCTCGACCGCTCGACGCTGAAGGAGCTGCCGCGGCTGCTCGGCGTCGCGTCGTTCGTTTCCCTGGCTGTGTGGATTGCGCGTGGGTACCTCGTGCACGGAAACACGACCGGCGTCCACCTTCCGATGCTCTGGGCGCTTTTAGGCGGCGGTCTGCTCGTGACGCGCTCGCTCGCGCGGCGCATCGCCCGGCACGCATCGCCGATCGAGCGCGTAATGCTCGTCGGACGCTCGAGCGTCTTCGAGCGGCTCGCCGGCAAGCTCGACGGCTACTCCGGCGTCCTCTTGGTCGGACGCGCCGACCCAGACCTCGCGAGCGACTACAACGCCCTGCACAGGCTCGTCGAGGAGCACCAGGTCCACCGGCTGATCGTCGACACCGACGCCGCCGGATCGGCGGTAACACTCGACATCGTCCAGGCAGCGAACGCGAGCGGCCTGCACGTCAGCCTGTTGCCGACGACGCTCGGGGCTGTCGGGAGCTCCGTCGTCTTCGACGACATCGGCGGCGTCGTCCTGATGGGCGTCCCCCGCTTCGGCCTAAGCCGCTCGTCGTCGGCGCTCAAGCGGAGCTTCGATCTACTCGGCGCGGGCTTCGGCGCGCTCCTCTTCGCGCCGCTGATCGCGGTGATCGCGGTCGCGATCAAGCTCGACACGCCGGGGCCTGTGTTGTTTCGCCAGACGCGCATGGGCCGCGATGAGAATCCGTTCGAGATGCTCAAGTTCCGCAGCATGGTCGACGGGGCCGACCGGCTGAAGGACTCGCTGCGCGACCACAACGAGGCCGGCGACGGACTCTTCAAGATTGATGAGGATCCGCGCATCACGCGGGTCGGCAAGTTCATTCGTCGCACCGGCCTCGACGAGCTGCCGCAGCTGTTCAATGTGATCGCCGGCAGCATGAGCCTCGTCGGTCCACGCCCGCTGGTGATCGACGAGGACAGCCGGGTGACCGGGTTTGACCGCCGCCGCCTCGCCCTCACGCCGGGGATCACAGGCCGTTGGCAAACCATGGGCTCGGCCCGCGTCCCGCTGTCGGAGATGGTCAAGATCGACTACCTCTACATCACGAACTGGTCGCCCTGGACCGACATCCGGATCATCGCCGACACGCTCGTCTATCTTGGCCGGGGGCGCGGGCAGTGACCAAGCGCCCGGCGCTGGGTGCTCAGTGCGAGCGCCGCGAAGGCAGCGCTCCGAGCACACCCGCCGCCTGGTAGTAGGCCGAGAGCGCGAGCTTTCCGGCGCCATCGCGCGCGAGCAGCCCGGTGTGCAAGCCCCAGAAGTCCTGCCCGCCGGCGTAGGGCGGTGCGTCGCGCCAGTCGAAGTAGACCACGCCACGAATGTTCTCCGTGCGCGCGTTGCGCGCCAGCGCCGTGATCGTTCCGAGCACGAAGCGCGCCTGCAGGCTGGCTCCGACAGTGAAGCTCGAGGGCGGGCCGCCGCTGGCCCAGCCGATCTCTGTCAGCCAGATCGGCGTCCGCGCCATCCCTGCTGCGTCGAGCTCGCGCCGGATCTGCGCCGTCGCCGCCAGCACGCCTGCCTCGCTCGCGGCGTAGGGGTTGATCGCCAGGGTGTCGAAGCTGCCGCGGGCGCCCGCCGCCACGAGCTCGCGCACGTAGTCGGGAAGGCTGATGCCAAGCGAGCTGTCGGGGATCCCTGCGGTCACGATCTCGGCCCGCGGGTCGACCGATCTGAGCGCGCGCGCGCTGGCGGCGAGCATCGCGACGTAGCCGGCGGCGCTCGGCTTACCTCCCCAGTAGACCGGCAGATTGGGCTCGTTCCAGATCTGCCATGAGCGGATTGCGTGGTCGGCGAGGGAGGGATGGCGCCGCCAGAACGTTCCGCCAGGCCCGTAGCGGCGCGCGAGCGCGGCGGCAAAGGCGGCGAAGTCCGCGAGGCGCGCCGGCGGAGAGGTGGTCGTCGCCGTGAGGTGCGTGCCAGCGAACCGCTGCGCCGGCTCGTAGCGCGGTCGTCCGAAGACGATCGGCAGGACCTGGAGCCCGGCTTTGGCGCTCGCCGCCATGAACGCGTCGTAGGTCGCGAAGTCGAAATGGCCCCGCGTGGGCTCGATCGTCGACCAGTCGAAGGTCTGGCGCAGGAGCTCGACACCAGTGCGCCGCTCGGCGGCGAGGATCTGAGCCTGCTGGACGCCGGCGGCGGCGAACGCGTCATTTGAGACGATGCCGAGAAAGTCGCTCGGCAGGCCGACCGTCGCGCTCACATGCGGCGAGCTGGCGCCGCAGCCTCCTGCCGCAAGCGCCAGGAGGATCACCGCTCCGCGTCGCGCCGCGGCGGCGCCGAGCGCCCGTGGCGCGGTCGTGGTAGCCCCTATCCCCTGGCTCGGCGAGCGGCGGCGAGCCCGGCTACCGCCAACGCGACCGCCGCGCCGGCGAGAACCTCCCAGATACCCAGCCCTCGGGTCTCTCCGGCGCGCTCGTTTGGCCCGCCCGGCGCAGCTGCCGCGAATCCCTGGCGGAAGACGCCATCGACCAGCTCGGCTGCCGTCGGCTTGCGGCCGATCCGCGCGTAATAGGTTCTGGCGCTGCGATTGCCGACCGCCGCGGGATAGGGCTTGTAGAGACCGTTACCCGACGATGCCGCCGCCGGAGCGACGAGGATTGCGACAAGCAGCCCGGAGAGGATGACCGCGCGTAGCATGCAAGCCCGAACTCTAGCCGCCGCTCTCGCCGTGTTCTCCAGCACGAGCTCGAGCGGCGCCGATGATCAGAGGGCACCGCGCCAGAGGCTTGTCGCGCTGGCAGCGCGCTACCGAGCGGCCCTGCAGGCGCCGCCGCCCTTATGGACGTTTGCCGCGGCGATCCTTGTCTGCGAGCTCGCGGCCACGATCGCCGGCGAGCATTCGGTGCTGCTCTCGGCGCTCGCCGTAGTCGCGCCGGGCTGGGCGCTGATCCCACTGCTACCGGCACCGCTGCGCGCGCGGCCGCTCGCGGCGTTTGTCGCGGGACCGGCACTCGGGCTCGCAGCCGTCAGCGTCACGCTGATCACCCTCGCCCGGGTCGGCGTGCGGCTTGACCAGCTGACGGTGCGGATTGCACTGTTCGCGCTCGTCGCGCTAGCCCTCGGCAGCTGGGACCGGGAGGTGGCGCCGCTGACGCGCCCGTCGCGCGCCGACCTGCTCGAGGCGGCCGGACTGCTGTTCGCGGTCGCGCTCGGCGGCGTCCTCGCATGGCGCGTGCTCAGCGCGCGGATCCCGCCTGGCAACGACTGGGCGAAGTACCTGCTCTACGCCGAGCAGGTCCGCGCCCACGGCGCCCTGCTGATCCGCAACCCCTACTGGATGCTTGGCCAACCGTTCCGCGACGACCCCGGTGTTCCATCGCTCTACGGGGCGATCCTGATCCTTTCGCGCGCGCCGGCGAGCGTCCTCTCGCACGGAATCCTGGCGTTCGCGATGCTCGAGATCGTCACGGTCTACGCGTTCGCACGGGCCTTCTGGGGCCGTGCCGCCGGCGTCCTCGCTGCCGCGCTCGTCGCAGTCGTCCCCGCCAGTCAGGACATCCTCGGCTGGTACGGGCTTGCAAACCTCGACGCGCTCGTGCTGCTGGCGCTGCTATTCGCCTACCTCGCCAGCTACGCCGCCATCGCCACGCCCGCGCAGCCAGCTCGACACGCCCAGGGCGCTCGCCCGACGGCCACGATCGGCGCTAGCGGACTCGGCTTGCGAGCGTCGGTCGGCCTCGCGCTGGCGCTGCTCGGCCTGCTTGCAGCGCATCGCCTGTCGGGCTTCGTCGGGCTCGCGATGGCGGCGCTCGTTGCGGCCGGGTGCCTGCTCAGCCCGTCGCGACGCCGACGCGCCTGGAACGAGGGGCTAGGAATCGTCGCGTTGACGCTGATCGGCGGCGCCGGCGTGATCGCTGATCTCTACACGCGCGAGCGCAGCTTCGGCGGCTCACTCCCCTACACCGACTACCTGACGACAAAGGTCGACCTGACGCTCGCGCTGCGCGATCTCTCACCGATGCTCGCCGGGGCTGCAGCGGTCGCGCTCCTGTTGGTGGCGGTCGCATTCCGCCGCGACGGCGGGCTGTGGGGCCCGATCGCGCTGCTGGCCGTAAGCGTCGCGCTCGCCTACTCCTGGGTCATCCACCTGCCCAACTACTACGCGCGGATGGTCTTCTACATTCCGGTCGCGGCGGCTCCGCTGGTCGCTGCGGTGGCGGTGCAGCTGCGCCCGCGCTGGCTGATCGCCGTGCTCGCCGTCGTCGGGATCGCGCTGACGGCGCCCAACGCCTGGCGTGAGGCGGCGACTGTCCGCAACTACTACACCTTCGTCACGTCGGCATCGGTGCGCGGGCTCGACGCGCTGGCGGCCGTACTGCGCCCCAACGAGGTCGTCGTCACCGACCGCTGCTGGAGCTTCCTCGCGACCTGGCTCTTGCACACGCGGACGCTCGCGGCGCTCGAGCCGCAGGACATCCAACCCGCCGCGGAGCTTCCGTTCGCCCAAGAAGCGCAGCAGATCCTCGACGGGACCCCCCGCGGGCGCAAGCTGGCGCGCCAGCTCGGCGTCCGCTACCTCGTCGTCGATCCCGTGTGCCCGAGCGCAAGCGGCGCGCCGCTGCCACCGCCGGGGTGGGGCAAGCCTGTCTATGAAAGCGGGCGGCTCGCGATCGTGCGTCTGCCGCAGGCCTGACGATCTGCCGCGCCCTACAGCGCGTTCGCGGCGTTGCTGAACGCCTTGAACGCGAGCTTCGGCTTGCCGGCGAGGTTCAGCAGCCCTGTATGCAAGCCCCAGAAGTCGCCGACCCCCGGATAGGGCTTCGAGTCGCGCCAGTCGAAATAGACGAAGCCCGACAGGTCGAGTTGCGTGCGGGCGTTGTACAGATCCGGGATGACTGTGCCGATCGCGCTGGCCTGCCCCTTGGGGCTGAGCTCGAACGGGCTGCCCGGCCCCTTGTCTGACCAGCCGAACTCGGTGGCACGGATCGCTATGTTCGTCGCGCCGTGAGCGTTCAGCGCAGCGCGGGCGGACGCGAGCTTCGCGATCAAGCCGGCCGGGCTGCGGGAGTACGCGTTGACGCCGAGCGTGTTCATCCAGTTCGCGGCGCCGGCGACGAGCATCGAGTTCAGATATGTCAGCAGCGGGATGCCGAGCGTGCTCTGCGGGATGCCGGCGGAGACGACCTCGGCGCCCGGATCGACCGCGTGGATCGCCTGCGAGGCGCTCTTGAGCATCGTCACGTACTGCACGGCGCTGGGCTTCGGCAGCCAGTAGATGTTCAGGTTGGGCTCGTCCCAGACCTGCCAGACGCGGATCGGCAGCGGCGTGACCGACGGGTGGCGCGCCCAGAACCCCCCGCCCGGGCCGTACCAGCGGACCGCTGCCTGGGCGAAGGCTGCGATCGAGTTGAGGTTCTTCGGCGGATAGGTGCCGTGGACGTGCGAGCGACGCGGCCGGCTCGAGAGGAACCCTGGCTCGTTGAAGAGGATCGGCATGATCTGGATCCCGAGCTTCGCAGCCTCGAGCACCGTCGAGTCATAGCTCGAGAAGTTGTAGAAGCCGGGCCTGCTCTCAATCACCGACCAGTCGAAGACCTGGCGCACGAGGGTGACGCCGGCAGCGTGCATCGCCTCGAGCTGAGCTGCTTTGTAACGGGCGTTGCCGGCGAACACGTCCTGCGCGGACATGCCAACGAATCCGGCCGGGGCCGCCGCCTGCGCCGAGGCGCTGAGGGTTGCGCCGACCAGTCCAACAGTGAGCGCAGCCAGCAGCACGCGTCGCCAACGCGTAGCCGATTGATTTCGATGCCTGACGCGCATCTCCACACCGTAGGGGATTCACTGCGTCGCCGCATCGCTGTGTAGAGCGTAATTTCTGTCACAAGAGTTACGTGTCCGACCGTTACCCCCCGGCCACAGCCGCGGCCCGGCGGTGCTTGCTGGCTCGGTGCCGGCGGTGATGGTGCTTCTTTTTATGCGCGTGCTTGCCGCCGTGGCCCGAGCTACCGGAGGTCTGTCCGGTTGCGACGTAGGGGCCGCTGTTCTGCAGCGCCGCGGGCAGCGCGATCGTGCCGAGCCGTGCAGCTTCGGCGGTGAATACGGTCCAGGCGGGCTGGGGCCCGGCGTCGGCTCCGTCGGTGGTCGTCAGCCGCAGCCCGAGCTGGTCATCGCGGGTCGTGAGCGTGCTGTTGTCGCGCAGGTCGTACCACAGCACAGGGCCTATGTTGTCTGTCGTGCGCGCGCCCGATCCGAGCAGATTGAAGAACGTCTGGAGGCCGTCCGCGACAGCGAGAGGGCTCTCGCTCTGCGTCGACCAGCCCATCTCGGTGATCCACAGTTGCTGGCGCGGGGCCCCGTGAGGGCCCGGTCCCGTGTACTTGACGACTGCCGCAGCGACCTCGTTGGTCAGCGCGATCGCGCCCTTTGCGAGCTGGGTCGCGCTGGCCCCGGTCGCGTCGTTGTAGGGGTGCACTGCTACGGCGTCGAACGCATTTGCGTTGCCGGCGGCGAGCGCCTGAATCATCGCCGCGGGCTGCACGAACGACGATTGACCGTCGGCGTCGTAGGCAAGGCCGCCGACGACCACGCGGGCCTGCGGATCGACGCTTCGCAGCGCGTCGCGCGTCGCCGCGAAGACCTCGGCGTAGCCGGTCGGGGACGCGGCGCCGTCCCACCAGTAGCCGTTGTTCTCCTCGTTCCAGATCTCCCACGCCTGGATCGGGGCCGGCGTGCAGCCGCAGGTCGGCCAGAAGCTGCCGTTCGGGCCGTAGCGAGCGGCGGCCGCTGCCGCGAACGCCGCGAACTCGGCGGTCGTCGGGCTGCCATCGGCGCCGTCGGCAGTCGGCGGCTGCGGATTCTCGTTGCTATCGAAGTTCATCAGCACCGGCAGCAGCGTGATCCCGCGCTGCGCGAGCGCACCGACCAGCTGGTCGTAGCTGATGCCGCCGCAGCTTGCCGACGGCGCAGTGAAGTTGAAGCTGCCGTTGTGCAGGGGGTCGACGCAGTTGAGCTGGATCCGGGCGCGGTAGAGCTGCACGCCGCTCTGCTGCAGCAGGCCGATGTCTGCAAGCCCATTCCAACCCTGGTCGGGCAGGATGATCGCGTCGGAGCGGATGTCGTTGACGCCGACCGCGCCGATCGTGTCGCCGGCAGCGAGCGCAGGCGTCGCCAGAACGCCGAGCGTCAAAGCTGCAACTATTGCGAGTAGAACGGGCTGGCGAATACGCCAGCGAGACGGAGTCGAAACATCGACTCCGCTAGTTCCCCCCGGATCGCGACGTCGGTGCTGTAGCACGCGTGCCTCCTGGAGTGTTTGGGCCGAGCGCGGGGCTCGGGCCTTACCTCTAGGTCGGCCCCGGAACAGCTCCCGGGGGAGTCACACCTGGCTACGTGGACGGCTATCGGAACGGCCTCGGCCGGCCGGCTAGGACGCCCGTCCGGCCTGGACGTGCGGCGGAATCTCCTCGCCAGAGAGGGATCGAGGACCCGCAGAGCCCCGCGCTGGCGCAGCGGTCAGACTTGCATGCTGGATGGCGTCAAAGCCGAGCTACAGAGACGTGTTCGAGGAGCACGTCTGGGAGATCCACGGCTTCTTCGCCTACCGTCTCGGATCGCGCGCCGACGCCGAGGACCTGACACAGGAGACATTTCTGCGCGCGTTCAAGGCTTGGTCGCGCTTTGACCCGGCCCGCGCCGGCATGCGCACGTGGTTGCTCTCCATTGCCCGCAACCTCCTGATCGACCACTACCGGGCGCGAGCGGTGCGCCCGGAGCAGGCGATGCCTGAGGGCCTCGATCCGCAGGCGTCAGATGACGAGCTCAACCTCGGCCTCGATCCGGCCCTCGCCAACGCCCTGGCGCAACTGGGCGAGCGCGAGCGCGAGATCATCGCGCTGCGCTTCGGCGGCGACCTCAGCGGCCCGGAGATCGCAGAGCTCACAGGCCTGACGCTCGCCAACGTGCAGCAGATCCTCTCGCGCTCGCTACGGCGGCTGCGAGGCGAGCTCGAGTCCCCGGCAAGCCAACCGGCGACAGACTAGAGGCGAGCCGGCCGGTGCCGCGAGCGGACGCCGTCGCTAGGGACCGAACGGACCGGTGCCGGCGAGGCCCAAGCCGACGAGGCCTAGCAATCCGGTACCGGAGACGCTCAGGATGGCGACGCGCCGCCACAGCCATGCTGGCCGCGAGCGCATCGGTCCATGCTCGACGAGCCCGCGCAGTTCCGCGCGCAGCTGCGCGCGGAACCCGGCTCGCGGCGCCGGGCGCTCGTGAACCAGGCGCGCCGCCACCTCGGCGAGCAGGGCTCGCTCACGGGCACTGATCCCGGGCTCGAGATCATCGTCTGCAAGGGAGTCGCGATCGCTCATGCGCTAGGGGCAAGGTTAGCTGCGCGGCGCGAATGACACCGCGCGGATGACATACCGGGAAGACACACGATTGCGATCACGGCTGTGCTATACGTCTACTAGTCAGCATTGCTGACAGTCACAGCAGTTCGGTGGCGCTGCACGAGGACCGCAGCGTCTGGGAGACCGAGCAGCACAGGCAGTCATCTCCAGCAAACGAGATCCGAACCCGCGGTTGCGGTCAAGGACAGCTACGAGAATCCCATCGTGCGAGTACCTCGTCACCGTCGCTACGTCCGCCCCTACGCCTTCGCGCTGTTGCGCGCGCTGCTGCGCTACAGCGCCACCCGTGACGCCTACGTGCTGCGCATCATCGGCAGGCGCTTCGGCCTCGTGCTCCGCGTCGACCGCCGCGCGGCGCGGATGCCATTCGATGGCCCCGACCGCCGGCGCGCGGGTCCCGGGCGGGCGGCGGGCTGAACCTGAACGCCCCGGCGGCTGTCAGCGTCCGCGGTCGCGGACCGTATCGTGGTCATGGGTGATCGCCCGGCACGGACGCTCCACAGCGAGCTCGGCGGCTTTCTCCCGTCGTCTTCCCCACCGGGCTCGCGCGACGCGCAGCACCCTTCGCGCCGGCGCCGGCGCATCGGCGCCGCGAGCATCCTCGCACTCGCCGCCGGGGCCTTGGTCGCGAGCGCAAGCAGCGCCGACCTGATGGTGAACGGCACCCTGTTCACCCCAACGAAGGTCACTGCCTCGACCCGCTACATCCTCTACTACCTGCAGATGCACTCCTCCTCGAGCAGCGAAGAGCTCTTCTCGGTGCGGATGACGCCGCCGCACTTCGCCACGGTCGGCAGCGCCAACGAAGGCGACTCGATCGACGGGCCGACCGACATCGTGCTCCAGGGCCCGGGAACGCTCGGCCAGCTCGTCCAGAGCCCGAGCATCATCACTCCCTGCTCACCGCGCGAGTCGGCGTTTCACGGTTACGCGACCGGCTCGGCGAGCATCGACGTGCTGCTCCCACCGGATAGCGCCACGACCCTCGCGGTCCGCTATGGCAGCGGCCGCCGCGCGCCATGGGTCGACAGCGACTTCCGCTTGAGGTTCACGGTGCAGACGCAGCTCGTTGGCAGCTACCCCGCCGGCAGTCCCTTCGGCGCCACCCCAACCGTCACGACGCCCATCACGATGACGACCGCCGGACCAACGGTCGGTGGCCGCACCGGCGTGCACATCCTGCTCTCAACCGACCCGCGCGGGACGCCTGGGGCTCCCTATGCGCCACGCAAGATCTCACGCGATCGGGCCGTGGCGATCAGCGGTCGCATCCTCCCCGCCAGCGCTGGTCGGCTGATCGTGCTCCAGTGGTCCCACGGCAACGGTGTCCTGCACACCCTCGCGAGAGTCCGCACGACCACTGGCGGACGTTTCAGCCTGAGCTCCTGGCATCCGGGATCCTCCGGAACCTACGACCTGTGGGCGCGCTATCCCGCGCAGCCCGGCGGCCTTGTCGCCGACTCGACGTCGTGTCCCGTTCGGTTCACGGTGCCGTGACGAGCGGCCGATCATTTATGTATGCCGACGACCACCTTCACAGCGAAGTCGTGACGCCTTCCCTGCACTCCGCGTGGCGCCAGCCGGCGCCGCTCGGCGAAGCGGACACGCCGCGGCAGGGACCACGCGCGCGCGCCTTGCGCCGACTCGCCTCCGTCTTCGAGGCCTCGGAGGATGAGAACAAGCGAGTCATCCTCGAGCTTGTCTCCCGCGGGCCGGCGCGGCCACGCGTCCTTGACCTCGGCTGCTTCAACGGCGCCTTTACCGCTGAGCTCGGCGCCAGCGCGCGCGCCAGCAGGCTGACCGGCGTCGAGTGGCTTCCCCACCACGCGGCCACCGCCCGCGAGTACGGCATCGAGGTCGTTGAGGCGGACCTCAACGAGCCGCTCCCGTTCGCCGACGAGAGCTTCGACCTGGTCCACGCCAACCAGCTGATCGAGCACCTCCGTGGCACCGATCGCTTCCTGCGCGAGGTCGGCCGGGTCTGCGCTCCGGACGGCCGGATCGTTCTCGCGACCAACAACCTCTCGTCCTGGCACAACGTCGGCGCGCTCGCGCTCGGGCTCCAGCCGCTGCCCAACCACGTCTCCGACGAGGTCCATGTCGGCAACCCACTCGATCCGCGCCGCGGCCTGCGCCACGCGGACCTCGGCCAGACCCATCTGCGGGTGTTCACGGCGAGGGCGTTGCGCGAGCTGGCTCAGGCCCACGGCCTGCGGGTCACGCAAACCTGCATGAACGGCTACTACCCCTTCCCGCCGCGCGCCGCTCGTGCCATGGCGCGTCTCGACCCGCTGCACGCGGCATTCGTCGTCCTCGAGCTGGCGCGAGCCGACAACGACGCCAGCCCGCATGACGCAACGGACTGACCCCGCCAAGAGCGCTCCGCCAGCGCTCCACTCCCGGCGTGTCGGTAGTCTCGTCGCGCTCGGACGGGTCACGCTGCGCTTCGCGATCTCGGGCCTGTTCGTGTGGCTGGCGTTGCGCGGTCTACGCGTGAGCACGATCGCCGACGAGCTCGCCGGTGCCCGGCTGGGGTGGTTCACCGGCGGCCTCGGTCTACTAACGCTCTCATTCGTGCTCGGCGCGCTTCGCTGGCGGGCGCTTGCGCGGGGACAGGGCGTCGAGCTCGGACTCGCGGGCGCGCTGCGCTACAGCTGGATCGGCAACTTCTTCACCAACGTGCTTCCGAGCGGCTTCGGCGGCGATGCGGTCCGAGCCTGGCTCGCGGGCCGCCGCGCCGGCGCGCTCTCGCGTGTCACCGCAAGCGTGCTCATGGACCGCCTCGTCGCCGCCTGGGCGCTGTTCGCGCTCGGCGCGTTTGCAGTCATCGTCCAGGCCTCGCGCCTTCCCAGCGTCGCAATCGTCGCCTGCCTGCTCTCGGGGGCGCTCGTCATCTGCGGCAGCGCGATGCTGCTGGCGCCGGCGCCAGCGCGCCTGCTCGCGCGCGCTACGGCGCGCTGGTCTCGTCTGTCGGGCCCGATCGAGCGCGTCGGAAAGGGCCTCGCGAGCTATCGCGGCCGCTGCTCGCTTCTCGCGCGCGCGGTCGCGATCTCGCTCGCGTCACAGCTCTGCGTCGTCGCGGCGGCCTACATGCTCGCCCGCGCGCTCGGGCTGCGCATCGACCTCGGTCTGCTCGCCACGTGCATCCCCGTCGCGCTCCTCGCCACGACCGCGCCGAGCGCGATCAACGGCCTGGGCATCCGCGAGGCGGTATTCCGCGTCCTGCTCGTACCTGCGGGCGTGCCCGCGAGCCGCGCCGTCGCGTTCTCGCTGCTGACGGTAGTTGCAGCGGCGATCGTGTCGCTGCCCGGCGCGCTCGCCTGGGTAGTCATGCGCAGGCAAGCACGCGTCGACGCATCGCCGGGCCTCGCGCCCGCGTTCGTCAGCCCAATGGAGCCGCACTTGGCGATGGCGGGTGTCGTCACGGCGCTGTCCAGCTGGCAGGTGGGTACCCCGGCAGCGACGCCGGGCAGAGGAAGCGCAGAGAGCTCGCATAGACCGGCTTCGCAGCGCCATCCTCCTCGAGTGAACCATCGTTGAAACCCGCTAATCGGGCTGGCCCGGCTCGACGCCGGTGAAATCCTGGAGCGAGTACCAGAGCACGTGCTGGAGCCTGGCGGCTAACACCTGCATCATGGATCGGTCAGCTCATGGGTTGATCGGGACACTCGGCCCGCCGGACTGATACCCCTGGTATATCGACGTGGCACACTCCGAGCGTTGATGGTTGGCGCGAAACCCAGGAAAAAAGGTGGACGGCTACTCGTCGCCGCGATCCTGCTGGCCATTCCTTTCGCCGTGCCTTCCCCAGTGTCCGGATCCGTCGTGCGCGCGCCCGCCGCACTCCGCTTCGGTATCAAGGTGACCGGCAACGATCTGACCTCTCTGGCGGGCGGTCCGCCAGTTCGACTCCTTGGCGTAGACCGCGCCAGCGCCGAGCGGATGTGCGTCCAGAGTGGCAGCACCGCCGTCTTTCAGGGACCGACCAACGCCGCGTCGATTCAGGCAATCCAGTCCTGGCATGCCAACGCCGTTCGAATTCCACTCAACGAGGATTGCTGGCTCGGGATCAACGGAGCACCGCGCGAACTAAGTGGCGCCAACTACCAACACGCCATCGAGAGCTATGTCTCAGCATTCACCGCTGCAGGCATGTACGTCATCCTTGACCTGCACTGGTCGGCGCCCGGCGCCATCCTCGCGAACCAGCAGTGGCCGATGGCCGACGCCGACCACTCCCCAGCCTTCTGGCGATCGGTGGCTCACGCGTTCAAATCCGACCGTGCCGTGATTTTCGATCTGTTCAACGAGCCATTCATCACGTCCTGGCCCTGCTGGAAAGACGGATGCGCCACCACCTTCACCGACAAGTCCGGCCAGACGGTCACTTACCGCACGGCCGGGATGCAGCAGCTCGTTGACGCTGTCCGCTCTATCGGCGCGCACAATCCGATCATGCTCGGCGGCTTGAATTATGCGACCGACGAAAGCGCGTGGGCGGCATACAGGCCGACCGACCCCGACAACCAGCTCATCGTGAGCTTCCACACCTACCGCACGACAGCATGCAACACCCAGTCCTGCTGGAACTCGACGATCGCACCGCTCGCAAAAACCATGCCCGTTGTTACCGGGGAATTCGGCGAGTCGGATTGTGCCGACACCTACGCCCTTGCCTACATGACCTGGGCCGACGCAAACGGCATCTCATACCTCGCCTGGGCCTGGTACGCCATCGGCCGCGGCTTGTCCTGCGCGACCAATTATTGCCTTACTATCGACTACAGTGGGGCTCCAAGCCCCTACGGCCGCGGCCTGCACACTCACCTCGCCGCACTCGCCAGTGCCCAAACTACCTCTAAATCACGCGCGGGTCTACCTTTGGCCTCAAATGCCGTCCTCACTGATCGCACGTTGTTAGCCTACCCGGCACTTACGCACTCGCGGGCGTCCCCGTAACTCAGACCGCTCGCTCTGAAGGCTGTTCCACGCGTCACTGCCCGGTCGCAGCGGCACATGACAATGGGAAACGCAAGACGCTTCACTTCGCTTGTACCCGTCGAGCTTTACTCGGAGTCACAAGTGCCCAGGCCGGCGGCACCTAGTTTGGCTGGCCAGCAGACATTCAGCTAATTAGGAAGCGGTCGAGTCCTAAACGACGCAAGCGAAGCGGTCAAGACTGTTCGGTGCGGGAGTCGGCCCCGTCGGGCACCGGGTCTCCTGGCTCAATACCCAGATCGCATCTAGCCCGGGTCGGCCGATGTCGGGCCAACTAGACACGCAAAGCCCGAATCCGCCAGTTGGTCAGGCTGCAGCGCCTTGCGCGCCGTGGCTACTGCACCTCTTCAACCCCAGGTAAACTCCCGAGAACAGGGCGCGATCTCGTCTCGAACGAGTTCGGGCAGATCTCTCGAGACCAGACAATGCGGAGGACAATGGCGAATGGATGACCGCGACGGTGGTACTGCGCACCGCCCACTCCAGCTTCTCGTGGTACTGAGACGACGGGCGTGGATTCTACTAGCCTGCATCATCATCGCTGGCGTCGCGGCGTACCTGGACGCGCGACACGACCACAAACGGTACTCGGCGACGGCATCACTCCTCTTTCAGCAGTCCGAGATTAGCGAGGAGCTCTTCGGCTTTAGCCCCTCCGTTGCGCAAGACCCCACGACGCAGCAGGCGACCGACCTCACCCTGGCGTCCGAGCCGATCCTCGCTTTGGACACTGCGCATGCTGTCGGGCACGGCTTCACCTACAAGAGCGTCAAAGGTGCCATCTCAGTGACGGCGGCGGGAGCAGGAAACGTAGTCAATGTAACCGCCACTACGACATCGCCTGCGCTTTCAGCCGCTCTGGCCAACGCGTACGCTCAAGAGGTTTTGAACTACGAGCGCCTAGCTCAGCGAGCACAGGTTCAACAAGCGGCGACACAGCTTCAAACTCAAATCAGTCAGCTTCCGACCGGAAGCATCGAGGCGCCTGCTCTCAAAACTCGGCTTTCCCAGCTTCAGGTGCTGACTTCTCTCGTGACTGGCAACGTGCAACTCGCCGGCCAAGCGCTGAGGCCGACCGGCGCGTCATCGCCCAGCGTCAAACGCGACATTGCTCTGGGTGTCATCGCGGGCTTTCTGGTCGGTCTCCTCGCCGCACTGCTGGCCGAACGACTCGATGCGACCCTCCACGATGCTGACGAGACAAAGGAACTTCTCCAATGGCCGGTCCTCGGCACCATCCCCGCAATTAGGTCCCGAACGGTGTCCACCGGTGTTCCACCGCCTGCATTAGCCGAATCATTTCGTCTCCTTCGCGTTCAGCTTCATTACTTCAACGTTGACCGAGAAATCAAGTCACTACTGATTGCGTCCGCTAGTACGGGCGACGGTAAGAGCACCGTTGCTTGGCACTTGGCGTGTACGGCCGCGGAACTAGCGCCACACTCCTCAGTTCTTTTAATTGATGCCGACCTTCGCCGGCCGCGCATCGCCGAACTGTCGGGCGAACCACGACTGCCCGGACTTGCCGAGGCGCTCACCCAACGCGTCGCGCACGATGCCGTCGTACGCACCCACCTGCTTCCCCACAATAATCTGTCAAGTCGCCCCGCGCAGCTCAGCATTATTACCTCTGGCGCTGTCGTCCCAAACCCCGTCGAGCTGCTTGAAAGTAAAGCTTTCGAGCGCCTGCTCAAAGACGCCCAGCGTGACTACGACCTTGTCATAGTGGACTCGCCCCCTACCTCAGTAGTGTCCGATGCCATACCGCTCATCAGGCAGGTGAGCGGCATCGTAGCCGTCGTGCGCGTGGGGCACACCCGCCGCGACGCTGCTCGCGCTCTACAGGAGCAACTGGTACAACTGCACGCGCCTATCCTCGGGATGGTCATCAATGACGTCCACGGCGGACGTCACAGATATCGCCAATATGCGGGGTATTACGCGCCGCCGGCTGCGCGCAGCGCGGATCTGCGCTAGTTGCACATAGGGGCTGTACTCTCCTGAACGCAGTCATCGACACGGCTCGCCCCGCGACCTAAGCTACATCCGCCACGACTGTTCCCAAGCATCCCTCCGGCACTCAGCGCATGTGATGTTTACATTTGCTTCCTTCACGCGAACGGGGCGACGTCGCAACGCGTGCCTTTGTTGTGCGTCTTTTGTCGCCGCTGCAGCGGCTGCCGTAGGCGCAAACACATCGCACGGAGCAGCCCTCCTCGGCGCCACGGCCGGGCTGACACTGATCGCCATGGGACTTTGGCGGTGGGGGCGCGGCGTGTGGTATGCACTTCTTGTAGTCGGCGCTGTCGACGGGCTTCCCGGTCCGAACCTCGATGGCATCACCGCCGCCGGGCTCTCGGCCACCGATTGGCTAACCGTGCTTCTTATCGTGTCCCTTGCAGGCGACCTCGCTCGTGACGGCTTCGCACGCTTGCGGGGCAGCGAAATAGCCCGCTGGGTCGCCGTGTGGTCAGCTGCGTTCATTTTTCTTTGGGCAGTGACCGTCGCGCGATCCTGGGTCATTTCCGATATTCCACTGAAACATGCCATACATTTCGGCCGCGCATTTATCTATGTCGGCGTACTTATTCCGTTGTTTGCTGGCGCGCTGGCGGATAAGCGTGTCAGGACTCGCTTTCTGACGGCGGCGGCACTGGCCGCCGCACTTATCGCCGTCACCGAGAGCGTGGCCACAGTACATCCAGGCGCGTTGTCTCTATTTGTACATGTCAATCAGTCGCTAGCACAAGATGGCATCATTCGTCTTTACACGGATGCGCTGGCACTTGTTGTCGCGGCATTTACCATAGGCCTCGGCGCAGCCCTACTCGCGTCGGATCGCAGGGTTCGGTTCGCAGGCGCTGGCGTTGCGGTTGTCTGCATGGTCGACATCGCCCTATCGCTGACTCGCGCCTTGTATCTCGGCGTGGTAGTTGGCGTTGTTCTTGCCGTCGCCATATGGCTTATTCGTCCCAGTCCGGAGAGCCGACTTGCTCGCCGCCAGCTGGCGCGCATTCTGGCGCTTTTAGCTATTGGAGTCGCATTGGTAGTCGCGATTCATCCGCCGAGCATTTCCAACTCTGCGGTGAACGGGGTAGCCTCGCGCGCGGTGTCGCTCTTTACTGCCGTAAGCACAGGTAACACTGCCCAATCTACCATCGCCATCCGGCAGCAAGAGGCTAGCGTTCTCGAACACATTCTTGGGTCGCAATGGCCATTTGGACTCGGCTTTCTCGACAACCGGAATCGATACTTCGTGGGGCTGCCGGCGTGGGACGCGGGCTCCATCCTGGATTCCGACGTCGGTGTCTTAAACGTAGTCATGACCATGGGCGTTCTTGGCGCGGTCGTCGAGTATTTTCCGTTTGTTGGCGTTGCTTTCGTTCTCGCACGCCGCCGTTTGTTTTACGGCGAGGCTTTCTCCCAGGCGTGGCTTGCCTTCGGCGTCTTTGCATGGCTCTTGTTGGCGCTGGCGTCGTCCGTGACGTTGACACTGCTGTTTAACCCGACATCGGTCGTTGTAAGTGCCGCTGTTGTCGGACTCGGCGTGAGCGTAGTCGACCGCCAGCACCGGTCCGGCCCGGACGGCCGGCTCGCCCGCGGCCGTCGGAGCTCGGACGCTTATCTAGCACGCTTATGATTTGGTCCAAGCAGTTTGAGTCTCTATATGTCTGGCGGCGTCGGGGCGCGCGCCACCGTGAACGTCGGAGCTTATTTTGCCGGCACCGTACCGGCGCTGTGCGGCTCTACCGACCGCCCTTTCCGTAGCTCGGCGTTTCTCGCCGCGGCCAATTTCGGCACCAGCCCAAGCCCGCGCAGGACCTGGGGTTTCTTAGCGTTGCCGGGAAACCGCGAGGTGCAGCCCGAACCTCTCGCTACGCTGGCACGTGGTGCAGCCATTCGTCTGCGACAAGCCTTCCATCTCGCTCCGGCAGACTGGCGAGCACGCCCTCGGGCGACAGCGGATTCTCCAATGCGGTCACCACCGCCTCGGCTAGAGACCCCGACGTAAGCGGCAAGGGCACAACCACGTGGCCATGCGCCTCCAGCCACGAAGCAATGCCGGTCTCATCCGTCGTGATCACGGTCGTCCCAACAGCCATCGCCTCCTGCATTGGTCGCCCCACCTGCTCCCTCCAATGCCCGTGCCGAAGTGATGGGGCAACCAGTACAGCCGACACGCTCAGTACGTCGAAGACCTCCGCGTGCGGAAGAGCGCCCCGAAACAGACGCGATGCAGGTCGTTTGGACGCCCAAGCAGCAACCGTCGACCGAAGCGGGCCATCACCGACGACCGTCAGGCGGGCACCAGGAACCGCCGTCTCCACCTGCTCCCATGCTTCCATCAAGGGCTCAAGACCCTTGCGTCTGTGGAGCTGACCGACAAACGCGGCCCTCAAAGGCACCTTCGCCGGGGCCTCTCCAACCCGCCGCGCGAGAAGGTCCAGTGTGACGATGGAGGCTACCTGGCGTGCGCCGATAAGCCCGCGATACAGCTCCTGCGACATCGCAGTTCCGTAGGCCACACGATCAGTCAACCGGCCGACCGCCGCGCTCAACAACGCAAACCCCACCTGGCGCACTCGTCGCACCACCTTGCGCCGACCCAAAAACAACCCGTCACGACTGGCATTCTCGATGGCAAAGAATCCGACGATGTGCGGACCCCCGCCACGGTGTAACTTTTGCGCAAGGGCAAGCAGAATCCACCTAAGACGAAAGCCTGGCCATACCGGCTCGAACAGCTCAAGCGTATCCGCTCGTGCCCGCCACACCGCAATCAAGGCACCGAACGTAGTGACACGCCGCCAATGTGCTGGTATGTCGACACCATCTAGATCGTAGTTCGTTGAAAAAAACAGCGTCTCGCGCGGGGCGTAGCGATCAATTTCTGCTACATGCGCGGCCCGAATAATCGGGAACACCCTGATGCCGGTCATCATCGTCGCTAGCTCCGCTTATGCGGACGCCGTCGCAAACCGCGGCAACCGTCGCATTATCGCTTCCGGCAAAGCGCCACGCCGTCCCGCAATTACTGCATATGCAACTCCATAGTACACACCGGAAGCCACACACAACAGCGAGGCCAGCCATCGCGTCGCGGACGCCCCCGCCACATCGCATACTATGATCGGCCCGGTGAGCACGGTGCTCAGCACAAGCGTCGAAAGCGTTGCACGCCAATACGCCGCCATGGGGACAGACAGCCTGCCATGCAAGAGCTTGACCTGATAGAGAGCCCCCACCGTTAGCGCTACGACGGTGCCTGTCAGGGTACCCCACAGTCCGAAAACCGGTGTCAGCCCGACAGTCAACGCTACGTTGGCCAACGCCGTTGCGATCGCGGCTCGCGCAGGAATACCTGGCAAACCCTCGGCGTAAGCAGTCGCGTAGCCGACGCCAGTAGTCGTGTTAGCCACGTACGCAATACTCAGCGCGGCGAGTATCACGGCTCCGTTACGCGGCGCGTGCCCAAGCCACGCCCTAAGCAACAGCGGCGCAACAGCGGCGCTTAGCGCCAGACAAGGGACAGCGAGCGCGGAGCTAATTGCGGTCAAACGCTCGTACGCCGCGACAAGCTGGTCGCGGGTACCGCTCGCTCGCCAGGCTGTCAAGGTGGGCACCATGGCGCTGACCGTGTATACGCCTACGGCGCGCGCCGCGAGCGCAACGCGATTCGAAAGCTCATACGCTCCTGCCACGGCAGGGCCGATAAACAGTGCTAGAACCACCTTGTCGGATTGATAGTTCACTAGCGACGATATGGCAAGGGCCTGATTCTTTACGGAAAACGTGACAAGCTCCTTCGCGCGCCTCCTGCTCGGCCAACAAAGCGGCGGCTTCGGGGTCTGCCGTAACACCACCGTCATTGTCACCACGACGCCCAAAACGCCGGCGGCCGCATTAGCTATCGCGTAGGCGACGAGCTTCCCGCCCAGCAATATCACGCCAATACTACATATAAAGTAAAGTACCGCGGTTAATGACTGTGCCACATTGGGCGCCACCATCGCGCGCCGTCCGATCGAGTACGCAATCAACACGCGGTTTAGCATGCTCGTGGCCACAATCGTCGTCGAGCAAAGTAGAAGCGCTGTCATCGACCTACTGCCAATGCCACGGAACTGGTGGGCGAGGGGCGGTCCGAGCGCAAACGAAAGCGCCAGCAGAACGGCGCATACCACGGCGACACTCGCATAGCCGACCGCAATGAACTCTCCGATAGCGTTCGAACCTGCTTCCTCTGAGTGCGAGCCTACTATCCCAGTGACCGCGCGACGGCTCTGCGCGACGTGCAACGCAACAAAGCGCACCAGCGTCTGGCCCACGCCAAAGTCTAGGAGCGTCGCGTACTGAGCCAGCGCGCCGGTCAAAGCCCAAATGCCGAACGCCCGAAGCCCCAACCCAGCCAAAACGACCGGGGCCGACAGAAAACTACATACGTACCCGATGAGAAGCGGCGCCGACTGCGCGACCGTGTTCGTTGCCAGGCTGGTCGGCGAAGAAGAAACGCCAGACCGGCGCCAGGAGAGCATTTACTCGCTGATGATTGAACACCCGGACCCGACACGCCGCGTGGGGACGCCTAACGTCGGTACACCGGACGCGATCATAGGAGCGCTGGGCAGAGACCCCACTATAGCTGTCCCCTTCATGCACTGCCGCCCCTTGCAGCTCATTACAGCGCTATCAACTGGAACCCCCATGAAGCAGCAGGCCGAGCACCTCGCCTTAAGCCGCAGCGTCGCGGACTAACGTGGCTCGATGGAGATGCCACGCGCCGGCCGCATTGGCTACTAGCGTTGCCCTTGCGGATCGTCATTTCGCTTAACGCGACGGGCCGCACGCAACCCGGCTCCGAGCCCTCGCTCTACCGCCCACAGCCACCGAAAAGCCTCCACCGTTGGCTTCGCGCCACCCCTCCGCCGAATCGCCATGGCGCCGGCGCGCGCGGTCGCCGCCACACCAATCGCCACGACAGCCCCGATTGCAGGAAAAACGCCATCGCGCTTAGCGTAAAATAAAATACGACTTCGATATAGGTGTCGTAGCGCTTGACTTGCAACCTTGTTCGTAGATGCACCGCCCTCGTGCAATACGCGGCTATCTGGAATAAAGATTGACCGGCCGCCAATTGCGCGCACCTTATCGGCCAAGGTCTCTTCCTCTCCGTAAAGAAAGAAGTCCTCATCAAAGCCGCCGACGCGGCGAAACGTGTCACACGAGACCGCAAAGCAAGCACCCTGCACGTACGCAACCGGACCACCCCGAACGTAGAGCGCTCGATCTCCGGGGACGTCGCGCCTAAGAGCATCCGGTGTCCATCGCTTCGCCGCGGGCAGCAGTTCGAATACGTCTTGCAGCACGTTGGATCGTCGACGACAGTTCGTCAGGACGGTCCCGTCCAACGTCACATGTGCGGGACCTACAATTAGGTTAGGTTCTAGCGCCAGGATCTCGAGCATCGCCTCAGCCGCGCCCTCAAGTAGCACGGCGTCAGGATTCAAGAACATTACATAGCGTCGCGTCACTAAAGCGGCTCCAGCGTTGCATCCAGCGCCGAAACCACGGTTGTCGCTACGCGACACCAGACGAGCGTCCGGTCGCCCCGCTAGCGCGATGGCTGCTCCGTCATCAACGGAGGCGTTATCAACTACAATCAGCTCAGCCGCCGCAGGCAATGACGCAACCGTCGCAGCCACAGTATCTGCCGAGTTATGTAGCACTATCACCACACTTATTAAACTGACGTCCCCTAGTAGGTCGGCGGCATTGCCGACCTCGGGTACGTTGCTGCCGACCACTTCGTCCCTGGGCCGGCTCACGGCGCAGGGGTCCGAGCCGAAGCAAGAATCTCAAGCAGGACCGCCGCCGACACACGCGAGCTCATCCTTGTTGTTGCGTCGCGTAGCAGACGCGTGCGCCACGCAAGATCATGATCGAGATGCGCGAGGATCGCCCGTGCAAGTGCCTCCGGGTCGTTCGGTGCCACTAACGCGGTCGGATCGCTCACCAACTCGGGTAATGCCCCGACCGTAGTCGCGACCACAGGTATTCCGCGCTCCAGCGCTTGCCCCCCCGGGCCGCTCTGGCTAGCCTGGCGATAGGGCAGGACCAAAACCGTCGCGCTGGCGAACACTGCATCGACGCGCGCCTCAGGCAGATAGCCAAGAATGCCGGTCACGCGCGGATCCGGTGGGATCATACCCTCGAGCGGTCCACCACCGGCGACGATGAGTCGCACGTCAGGCCGCACGTCCCACACCGAGCGCATCGCGTCAAGCAAGACGTCGAGACCTTTGTACTCGTACAGCCGCCCAAAAAATAACACCGCTGGAACGTCCGGAACGGGATCTGGGCGCATCTTGGGAACGATGCCGAGTGGAAACACCGCGACACGCTTCGACGGACGTTGTCGCTCAACCTCGTCCCGAAGCAGGCTACCATGCACCGTAAATCTATCGGCGCGGCATATCCACAGGTTGCTCACAGCGCGTCGATACCACGGCGGTGTCTGCTCTCCGGGATGCGGGGTTGGATCGTGAATATGAAGGACAACCGGAATGCCAGCCGTCATCAACAACAACCGCGGATCGCGATTAAAATGTACGAATGCTACGTCCGGTTGCCATTTACGCATGAGCCGACAGATCCGAGCAGCCTGAATCTGCGGCGCCACGGTCCGGAGACTACGGTTAAACTCAAACACCTCGATGTCGGCCGAGCGCACAGGTGCAAGCGCTCGCTCACGCTCATCAAAGTCCGCAAATTCCTCAGCGTGCCGGGTGCACAGTATCGCCACCTCTACACCGAGGCGCTTCAACTCAGGTGCGAGCCGTGTGGTGTCCTTAAGAAACCAGTCGCAGACTAAGAGGACCCGCATTTAGCTATCGGCAGCCGTCAGCCTGTCGATGTACAGCCCAACCATAGTTGCGTCCGTAAAACGCGCCGCGTATGCCGAGTAAGCGGCTCGGCGCATCTCCTCGATCTTAGACCCGCCGATAACCCGTACAATCCCGTCAGCGTAAGCCACGGGTGACTGCTCGCGCACCACAACGCCCTCCTTCCCATCGTCGATTAGCTCCGATATTCCGCCGACGGCCGGCACGACAACCGGAAGGCGGCTCGCGAACGCCTCGAGGATCACCATCGGTAGGGCCTCAAGGTCGCTGGTCATGCAAAGCACGTCGGCTGCGGCGTAGAGGTCTGCAACGTCGGCCCGGGCACCTAGCAATAGCGTGCCGCCACCGCTTCGGCGGATTTGGCGCTCGAGCGTGTCTCTCTCAGGGCCGTCTCCAGCGATGACACCGGCCACGGCAACGCCTCGCGCCCGGAGGCAAGCTATCGCGTCAATGAAGCGGCCGAACTTTTTCTCAGGACTCAGGCGGCCCACGCCTAAAACGAGGCTGGTAGTCGGCTGGATACCTAAAAGCTTACGTGTCTCTGCCGGCTCGCGGACAGGCTTAGGCACAGCGGTGCCGTTACCGATTATGGTGATGGCCTCGGGCGCAAAGCCTAGGCTTTTCAGCTGGGCGCTCTGCGCCTCAGTGACAGCAATAACGGACGAGCCGAGCCGAGCACACAAGCGCATGATCGCCCTTCGCCGCAGTCGGAGCGGCTTGTCAGCCTGCACGTGCCAGTTCACAATGTGTTCAGCTCGGCCAAGCTTCGCGCCGATCACACCGACCAGGTTCGCGTTCGTCCCCATTGTGATGATTACGCGGGGCCGCTGACGCAAAGCCCGAGCGACCCCGCAAACCACCGCGCTGCCGGCGCCGCAGCCGAGTATCTCGACTGGAACACCCGCATTTTGGAGTTCGTCGGCAAACTGTCCACCCTTCGCCAGCGCTATGACGTGTGGTGCAAGGCCCTTCTCGGCCAACGCAGGGAGCAGCGTCGCCCACTGCCGCTCGGCACCACCTGTGCCAAGTGTTGGCGCGATGAAGAGCAGCCCGCACTCGCCAGGCGCCTTTGCCACACCTCTCACCGGCTCGCGCCTTGCTTGGCCACCGATACGGCTTCGTACAGTTCGATAAGTGCCGTAGCGTGGACGGCGGCTGTGTTGCGGGTCGCTGTCACGACTTGGCGCTTCCGCCCGAGGCGCACGCAACGCGCAATGTCAGAGCCAAGCCCGAGCATAGCTTCCGCCAGTGCGTCGGCGTCTCCGGCACGAACCAGCAGTCCATCGTACCCGTGTGTCACGAGCTCCTTTAGTCCACCTCTGTCGGCCGCAATCACCGGGCAGCCACGAGCCCCCGCCTCGAGCGCCACCATCGGGCAGTTCTCCTCCCACAAGGACGGCACGACAAGGGCATTGGCCCGATCCATTAGCTGGGAGATTTCCTCCCACGACCGGCGACCTAGATAACGCACGACCCCATCGCTTTGCGCCCGCGTTACCGCAGGCTCCAGCGGGCCGTCCCCCACAATAGTCACGCTGATCGCTCCGCCAGTCGCGCGCGTCGCGGCCAGTAGGACGTCGACACCTTTGACTTCTTCCAACCGCCCGACAAAGAGGAACGTCGGCTGATCTGGCAATTCCCGCATTCCGGGGCCGGCGAACTGCTCATCGGCGACGAAGTTCGGGATGACGTGTATTCGCTCAGCCGGATGGCCGCCAGCAACCATCATCGCCGCAATGTGGCGGCTTGGGGCGATGAAGGCGTCGACGCGATGGTACGTGCGACGCACGCGCGTCGCAACTGCCTCCATGGCGCCGAGGGCGCTCGCCGCTCGCGATCCCTTCACACAGCGATGTTTGACAGCATGGATCGGAGTACCTGTGACACATCGGTGGCACGGCTCATTATCGGTGTAAAGCGTGTAGCTCGGGCACACTGGCTTGTAGTCGTGCAGTGTCATGATAATCGGAATGTTGGTGTCGGCAAGCTCATCGACCACTGACAGAGTCAGCTGATGGTAAACGTTATGGAGGTGGGCGACATCAGGCTGAACGTTCTTCACGAGCCGCCTCAGCGCTCGGCGAGCCTCGAGCGAGTAGATCGACGCCGCGCCATCACGCACGCGACGTATGGCACCATGCTCAGCTCCGTAGTAACGGCCACGCGGAAAGTATTTCGACTCGGCGCACGGAGCATTCCGAGGATCCTGCATTGCGAAGAACGACACCTCGTGACCGTGAGCACGTAGTAGGTCGGCGGTGCGAAACATCATTGTCTCGGCGCCAGCACCGCCGTAAAGGAACTTGTTGACTTGGAGCACTCGCATGCCGAGTGATCAGACCAGCCCAAGCACGGATTTGTACACGTCTTCGATCGAGTCAGGAGGCGAGTCCATGGCGAACGAGCACGCGAGCACACCTAGATCCTTATGTCCGCCCGAGATCCGCCGATGGTTGACATCCGGTGCGAACACGTTCCCGTACAGACCAAAGTCCACGCCATAGCCTTCGACCAGCTTGAAGAGGATCGGCGGGTAGCGGTCGGCCCGGGCACCGGTAACAACCTGCTCACGGTCCTTGATCCATTCGAGCACTCCGCGTCCAGTTGCTGAATCGATGATCCCGCTCAGAGCATCGCGCACCCGGGTACGCATTTGTGGTGTGTCTTCTCGTAGGTCTATCCCCCCAAACTGATTACGCCCGAACAGCCGCGAGAGCCGCGCGGGCGACGACCCCGCGTTGCTCGAGAACGTCGACTGCTTGAGCGCCTTGCGGCCAGGAAGCCGGCGTGCGAGCTGGTAAGCGGGCACCTCGAGCGCGAAGCGATAGGTGAGTCCCAGCGCGATGCGTTTTGCCCGCTCAAGCACATAGGGCGGCGAGATCCACCTAGGACCCGTAGCAGATTCGGTGATGAGCCCAGCGCGCCTCAGTACCTCGTCGACAAAGATCATTCTCGTACAGCGACGTCCGTGGCCATGGTCGCTGATGACCATGACCCGGCCTTTCTCTGCATATGTCGCGACGATTGAATCGACCAGCTGGTAGGTCCGCAATACTGCGGCAGCGTGGGGGTTGGCTCCCGGATAAGTAGGGTCTCCGCTGTCCGCAAAACGCCACGCGAAGTGCTGCATCCGATCGACGGTGAGGATGTTGAGAAAGAACAGGTCTGGCCGCGAGTGCGTCAGCAGTCGTAGGCCGAAGCTCGCCTGATCGCGTGTCGCATCTAGCGTCTCCTCAATGAACGGCCCCATCGTTTTTGCTGTCGGGAAGGACACGATGCCGCCAAGCTCGGGCGTCTGCCCGAGCTCGCTCGAGTCGATGCCTGTCGCGGAGACTTCTCCCGACACGAACACCGGCCCGGCGACCATGACCCCGTTCACGTCCCATGCGGGATAGGCGAGGAATGGATTGACCACACAGACGCGCTTTCCGCGCCTACCCGCCTCATCCCAGAATGTCCGGTTCGGCAAGGCGTCACCCGCCGTCTCTGCCGCTCTTGCCGGACGTCGATCGAGGTAGTCAATCGAGTCAAGCATCCCGTGCTCGCCTGGTGGCTCACCGGTGAAGATCGTCGTCCAAGCGGGAATCGAGTCGGGTGGAAAGATTGAGGCCAGCGGCGCGAGCACTGGCCAGTTCGCGAGTGTCGGCAGGTCTCCCCTATGCGCGTCGACGTAGCGCCAGTCGAGCCCGTCAATTCCTAGGATGATGAGCGGCTTGCTCACTGGAGCCTCCGTGCAGGTTTGAGTTGAGCGCAACGGCGCGGAATACTGCCTCGCTTACAGCGAGCGTCGGTTCGCTTGCGTCAACGAGCACCGCCGTCGAGTCCTGAGAAAGCTGAAGATACAACCGTCGACGCTCCTGGAGGTACGACAGATCAAGGCTGTCGGGCTTGCGAGCGAACGCGACCTCCTCGCCTACGTCAAGCACAACGATCAAGTCAGGGTCAGGCAAGAGCCAACGAAGGACCGCCGGCGTCGGCGCAAGCTCGCCGCCTGCCGACAGATCAATGAGAACGTCGTGCCGGTATCGGTCTACGATCACAACGTCGGCCGATCGACGCGCCCGTAGGACCTTCGGTGCTACCTGAAGCCCGTAGTCCAGTACCAGCACGCCCGTCCAAAGTCTGCGAATCAGTGGCGATGCAAGCAGACGGCGTTTGAGCGCACGACGACTCTCGCCGTCCTGGGCATCACCGCCAGGTTGCGTCGACGCGCTCACCGCCCTTCGGCGCGTGAGCCGGTCGAGGACGACCACCGCGGGCCGCGCGAGAAACGGATCCCAGCGGCACCAAAGCACTTCTACCGTCTGCCCGCCAGCTTGAAGACGCACGCGCAGCAGGTCGGCTTGGGTTGACTTGCCCGTACCATCGATTCCGCACAGGGCGATCAGCTCAGCCACGACTAGAGACTCGCCGGATCGCGCTCACGACGGCGCCGCCAAGGGCGTCCTCATCCATTCCCACGAGCACGGAGCGATTCGGACGTCCATCGACACCGACCATCGCACGAGCCGTTTTGGCGAGCTCCGTGACTGGAGCGAACCGGAAGCTCTCAGTACTCGCGAACCAACTCGGAAGCCCCCCGAACGGCGTGGTGGCGACCGGGGTGCCGCAGGCCATCGCCTCCAGGACCGTAAGGGGCACCTCGATCGAACCCTGCAGGTCAGTGACCGGGAACACATATACGTCTGCGGCCTGATACCAGCGCTCGATCTGTCGCAGAAATTCACGCTTCACAATGACGCCGGCCTGCCGTAACTCAGCTTCAACTCCCTCCTCGGGCTCGGTGGCCGTACTCGCAACCAAAACGACGTTGACAACTCCCTGCGCGCTCAGTTCCGTGAGCGGCTCCAGCCCGCGCGAGCGACGCAGGTGCCCGACGTGGAGCGCCATCGGCTTGTCGCTTGGGAGGCCGAGCTCAGCGCGGGTCAACGTGCGTGACTCGTCGGCAAGACAGAACCGTACGGCGTCGACAGCAGGCGGCAGGACAAAACTGTCGCCTGCAACCGCGGTATGGATAGCACGCAACCGCTCCGAAGCGTAAGCAGCGACTCTTGGGCCAATCCGCCGCGGAAGGCGATGCACGACCGGGTTGGCCTGAAGCACCGCGAGAATGTCGGTGCGGGACCCCGACGCCGCACGGAGCGCCGCGTGACGGAGGAGCGCCTTCGACGTCAATCCCGAATAGGGCACGTACACAAGGACGTCCGGCGCGGCACGGCGGACCGACCGGAGCGAGCTCGGAAGCAGCGCCGACCAGCGTGCGTCACCCGCCAAACGAAGCAACTCGGAGTTGCACCCCTGAGCCAACAACGCACGACGGGCGGTCTTGATCCAATTGCGCATGCCCTCATCGCCGTGGCCAGAAAGCTCGGTGACAAACAGGATTCCATTCCGGTCCGGCGACACACCCGCAGAATAGACATGGGCTTCTCGCAGTAGATTGTGGCGTGGTCGTTGGTGGCCCAGCGCCATGCAGCAGGGTCTAATTTGACGAGCTCGGCCCACACGGAGCGATTTGCCCCTAGCCATCGCGATGATCGGAACACGCGGCCTACCGGCGACCGACGGCGGCGTGGAGATGGCTGTGGAAGCGCTCTCGGGCGAACTCGTCAGGCGTGGACACCGCGTAACCGTTTACGGGCGCCGAGGCTACTGCCAAGCCGGCATCAGTGTGCTCGACGGCGTGCATCAGATTGCGCTTCCACAAGCCAATACCAAACATTTGGAGGCGATCAGCCATACGGCGCTGGCGACCTCTCACGCTCTCACACGCGGTGACTACGACCTGGTCCACTTCCACGCCACGGGCCCGGCGCTGCTCTCGTGGCTGCCCCAGCTGCGAGGGATTCCAACCGTCGCGACGATTCAGGGGATGGACTGGAAGCGAGAAAAGTGGGGGCCGGTTGCCAGCCAGGTGCTCCGTGCCGCTGCACGCATTGCTGCGACCGTTCCAGATGAGACGATCGTCGTCTCACGTGTCCTGCATCGGCTGCTCGTCGAGCGCTACAACCGCGACTCGCACTACATTCCTAATGGCGTACGTCTCCCTGAGACGGCGGAGCCGAAGCCGATCGAGGGTCTTGGAGACCGACCCTTCGTGCTCTTCCTCGGCCGAGTCGTTCCTGAGAAGCAGGTCCATGTGCTCATCCAGGCATTTTCGCGCCTGCCCGGCGACTTTCGACTCGTAATCGCTGGCAGCTCCTCACACTCGGACAAGTACTTCCAGATCGTCCACGAACTCGCCGCCGCCGATCAGCGGATCGTTCTACTCGGCTCCAGGTACGGAGCAGAAAAGGCGTGGCTACTTCGTAATGCGGCCGTGTTCGTGCAGCCGTCAACGATCGAGGGACTGCCGATCGCGCTGCTCGAAGCACTTGCATGCGACCGTTTCACGATCGTCAGCGACATTCCCGAGAACGTCGAGGCGGTCACGCTCCAAGACGGCCGTCGCCATGGTCTGGTGTTTCGCACCGGAGATGTGGCAGATCTCGCGCGGAAGCTCGAACGGGGCCTCTCGACCGATACGGCATCGACCACCGATTCGCCGAACGTCGGTCGGCTCGTCCGCGATCAATACGACTGGGCTGGCATCGCCGAGCGGACGGAGAGTGTTTACCGGCAGGCCATCCATCGCCGCAACCATGCTGCTCGCTCCGACAACCCTTCAAGCCAGCAGCTCACCGAACCGTAACATCGGTCGGCATGCCGGCAGCCAGAATGAGCACATGCCGGCAGCCAGTCGAGCGTGCACAAGGCGTTTGCCGTGAGCATTTTTATCGGTGTCGTGGCGTGGCTCGGTTTCAATGCGGTGTTCGTGGGGCTCCGCTATGCCAAGGGCTGCGGTGAGCATCGAGCCCGAGTTCCCCGCGATGGGAACGACAACAACGAGCTGGCCGCTGCTCTTGTCGGTAGCTGCGCCAGGAGTCCTGAGGCCAGGCACGTTTGCGAGGAGCGACCACGACGTCTGAAAGCAGGGCAGCCACTGACACCACCGTGCCCGCCCTCCGCCTCATCTACCGGCTACCGACCGGCGACAAGATCATCACGAGTGATTGACCGACCGCGGATTCGCCATCCCCAACCGTCTCTCCGGCGCCTATACAGACTCGTGCCGTCGCACCGCAGCCATTCCTCCGGACCCGAGCGGCCCGACCAATGATCGCCTGCAGTCAAGCGCCTAACTGAGCGGACATCCTGCCGCGCCCGTTCGCTTCAGGTGCGGCTTACGCAGGCCTGCTGGCGTACCCTCTGGCGCGCTGGCCCCGCGTGAAGCGGCAAAAGTACGGCGAAATCCTGTGGAGCCGCACACGCGCGGCTCCACACTTCTAACGCTGAACCACTAGGAAGACGCACGCAAGGCGCACACGTGCCGTCCGCTCGCGCTGTCAGGACCGCGCTGCGCGGGCCGTATTGAGACTTCAGTCACAACCGTGCGATGGCGGGCAGCCGGGTGAGTGGTGGGAACGAAGCCAATGCGGAAGCTAGGAACATGATCGCGACGCATGCCCTTCCGTGGCAGATACGCGCAGGGTTGCTGAGCCTCTGCTGGCTCGCGATCGCCAGCCTCGTGTGGGCGCAACTCGGCGGAACGGCGAGCGCGCGCGCAGGCAAGGCGCACAGCGCCTACGCGCCGCCGACCAGCCTCACGCTCGGGTTCAACGACGACGAGGTCGACAGGCTCTCTGACCCAGCCGAGATCACCACGGTCATGGATCGCGCCCATGCCGATGGGGCGTCGGTCTGGCGCTTCCAGCTGGCGTGGGCAGCAGTCGCGCCGACTAAGCCGCCGAGCCTGGCCGAAGCAGCGAACCCCGACTGGAGCGGCTATGACTGGGCGAGTACTGACGCCACGGTGGAGGAGATAGCCGCAGCCGGCATGACGCCGCTGATCGCACTGCAGGACGCTCCGGTCTGGGCAGAAGGACCAAACCGCCCACCGACCTCGCTGGCGCCCGCCGGCACCTGGGAGCCGTCGGCGAGCTGGTTCGGCGCTTTCGCGACCGCGCTAGCTAAGCGCTACTCGGGCACGTTCATTCCTGCCGGCTCGTCGCAGACACTACCTGCGGTACGCGACTGGGAAGCCTGGAACGAGCCCAACCTGGCGGTCTTCCTCACGCCGCAGTGGACCGCCTCGAAGCGGCCGATGAGTCCCGGCATCTACCGGACTCTGTTGAACGCGTTCTACAAGGGCGTCAAATCGGTCGCCGCGAAGGATCTGGTGGCGGGTGGCACGACCGCCCCGTTCGGCGATCCTCCGGGTGGGCAGCGCATGCCCCCGGTGACCTTCTGGCGTTCGCTGCTATGCATCAGCGCCGGCGCACGCCCCCACTCGACTCACTGTCATGAGCGCGTGTACATGAGCGCGATCTCCCACCATCCCTATCCGCTCGGTCCGCCGACCACGCACGCCGTAGACCCCGGAGACATCTCGGTTCCTGATCTGGGCAGGATCACGACGCTAATCCCGATCGCCGAGCGCGCCGGCACGCTGCTGCCGAGGGGACCGAAGCCGCTATGGATCACCGAGTTCTCCTGGGACAGCAACCCGCCGAACCCGAGCGGCCTCTCTCCCGCCCTACAGGCCGAGTACCTGGAGGGAGCGTTCTACGTGCTCTGGAAGCAGGGCGTGAGCCTCATAACGTGGTGGAACATCCGTGATGACCACTATTCACCCGGATGGGTCACGACGCTCGCCTCTGGCATCTACTACGACGGCTCGACGCCCGCGGAGGACACCCCCAAGCCCTCCTACACCGCATACACCTTTCCGTTTACCGCCTACGCCACAAAGGGCGTAGCCGCGCTCTGGGGAATGGCGCCGACCGCGGGCCCGGTAACGATCGAAGTGGAGAGCAACGGCAGCTGGACGAAAGCAATCACGCTGCAAGCGGGGACGAACCGCATCTTCAGCGGCTCGCTCTTCGCCGGCGTCGGCACCAACCTGCGAGCATTATCCGCCAACGACACGAGCCTGACATGGACCGTTTTCTGAGGCCGCTCGCGGTGGCGATCGCCGCGGCAGCCCTGCTCGCTACCCCAGGAGCCGCCTGGGCCCACAAGCACATCGTCCATCCCGGCGACCCCGGCTCGAGCCAATACCAAGAGGACGTGCCTACCGCCGGCGGCAGCCAACCGGTCAAGACAATCGGCGGCGGTTCTACGACACCGGCGACTAACGCGGTGCCCAGGGCAGTAGTGCGACAGCTGCATCACGACGGCAGCGACGGCAGCGGCACGGTGTCGCTCGCGCAGTCGACCGCGCCGTCCCCCCCGCGCCACGCTACGCGCCGGCAGCCGCTTCGCTACCACTCCACGGCGGCCAGCACGCTGGTTGGCCAGGCGGTGGTCGGGTCCGGAGGGGGAATGGGCGTGCTTCTGCCAATCCTGCTGGTATTGAGCGTTGTTGCCGTGATCGTGCTGACAGTGCGGCGGCGGAGCTAGCGTATGGAGCGAGCATCGGTCCTGACACAGCGAAGCGCGGGGCTCAGCCTGCGTCGCACCGCCGATCCTGCCGCACTGTCGAGTTGGCTACTCGCAGTCGCCCTGATCGTCTATCTGGGGGTGCGCCAAGGCGGGTACGACGTCGTGACCGGCAGCCAGGTCGCGATAGTCGCCTGGTGGCTGATCCTGCTGCTTCTCGTGTCGGGTCTGATCCGGGCGCAGCTCAGCCGCGCCGGTTGGGTCGGCCTCGTCCTGATCGCTGCCTATGCCGCCTGGACGACGCTCAGTCTGACTTGGACCGAGAGCGCGCAGGACACGATGACCGACGTCTCGCAGATGCTGCTCTATGTCGCCCTGATGGCGCTCGTGCTGCTCGTGCGTGGGCGGGAGGCAATCCGCTTCATGCTGCACGGACTTGCCGTCGGGATCGTCGCCATCGCGGTGCTGGCTCTGCTCTCGCGGCTGCGCTTCGAGTGGTTCTCCGTGACAGCCGTGAGTGTCGCGCTTCCGAGCTCGCGCAACCGCCTCTCCTACCCGATCGAGTACTGGAATGCGCTCGCGGCGCTGGTGGCGATGGGAATCCCAATACTGCTCTACAGCGCAGGCGCTGCGCGCACGCTGCTTGCACGCAGCGCCGCCGCCGCCTGCTTGCCGCTGCTCGCGTTGTGCGCCTACCTCACGGCCTCGCGCGGGGGCGTGATCGAGATCGCCGTTGGGCTCGCGCTGTTCATAGTGCTCGCCCCCGAGCGCCTCTCGAAGCTCGCGACGATCACCGTCGCCGGCGCAGGATCAGCGCTGCTCGTAGCCAGCGCCGATCAGCGCAGCGCCTTGCGTCATGGCCTGCGCGACGGCCTGGCGGCGCGCCAGGGCGATCAGCTGATCGTAATCGCGGTCGCTGTCGTCGTCGGGGTCGGTCTGCTGGTGGCTGCGATAACGCTCATCGAGCGCCACGTTGAACGCCCGCGGCTGCTGGTCATCTCGCGCCGACGGCTTACCGAGCTGAGCCTCGGCGCTCTCGCCATCCTCCTGGCCGCCTTCTTCGCCGCCGGAGGGTCCGGCTTCGTCGCGAGCAAGTGGAAGCAGTTCAAATCGCCAGCCTCCGTCTCGGCGACGAGCGCAAACGCATTTGCCCGGCTGCAGAGCAGCGGTGGCGAGGGCCGCTACCAGTATTGGCAGGTAGCTGCGCGCACTGCGAACGCCAAGCCCCTCACCGGCAGCGGAGCGAACACGTTCCAGTACGAGTGGCTCCAGCACGGAACACGGGCCGGCGGCTTCGTGATCGACGCGCACTCGCTGTATCTGCAGGCGCTTGGCGACCTCGGATATCCCGGCCTCGTGCTGATCAGTGCCTTCATCCTCTGGATCCTCGGCTACGGGATCTGGCGGGTCGTGCGCACCCGCGATCCGGCGGTCCGCCTGATGCTCGCCGCCGCAACCGCCGGCGCATTCGCGTTTGCGTTCTCCGCGGCAATCGACTGGATCTGGTTCATCCCTGTGCTGCCAGTGGCGTTCTTCATCTGCGCTGCTGTGATCTTCGCGCCGGAGAGCGCGCAAACGGCGGCTTCGGCGGCGGGGAGCTCGCGGCGTAAGGCCCCGAGCAGGCGGCGGATTGCCGTCGCGCTACGCGCGGCTGGCGCGCTCGTGTGCGTTGCCGCGATCGCGATGATCGCGCTGCCGCTCGCGGGAACCGAGGCCGTGCGGGCCAGCCAGAGCGCGGACGTCTCGGGCAACCTCTCGGTGGCGCTCGCCGATGCGCGCGCAGCGACGGCGGTGCAGCCCTACTCCTCGGCTGGGTGGCTTCAGGCGGCGCTCGTCGACGAACAAGCCGGCAATCTGAGAACGGCGCTCGCCGACGCACAGCACGCTCGCCGTCTGCAGCCGGTCAACTGGCAGATCTGGTACGTGCTCACGCGCCTTGAAGCACGTACGGGGCATGCATCGGCGGCCGTGGCCGATTACCGCCACATGGACTGGCTCAACCCGCACAACCTCGGCAGTCTCTAGCTGCGGTCCATCGCTGGTCGGTAACGGTGCCCGAGCCCACCGGCGACATGTCTGGCTGCTCAGCCGGCCGCCCGCCCCGCGTAACCTTCGACGATGCGGACATCGGTCGATTCGGTCGGCATCCTGACGCGGGCATCGACGTCGAAGTGATCGATATCCACTGCCACATCCTGCCCGGAATCGACGACGGGCCGGCGAGGATCGAGGACTCGCTCGCGCTCGCTCGCGCCGCCGCCGACGCTGGCACGCGAGTGCTGATCGCCACCCCGCACGTCTCCTGGGCGCACCGCAACAATGCGGCGACGATCGGGCGACTCGTTCGGGAGCTGAACGCACGACTGGTCGCGGAGGGCATCGACCTCGAAGTGCTCTCCGGGGCAGAGATAGCGACAACACTCGTCACCGAGATTCCCCGCCGGGAGCTCGAGCAGCTCACCCTGGCCGGGGGCGGCTACCTGCTGATCGAACCCCCCTTCACGCCGATCGTCAGCGGCATCGAGATGACTATCTACGGTCTCCAGCGCGACGGCTACCGCATCGTGCTCGCCCATCCCGAGCGTTGCGCGGCGTTTCACCGCGACCGCCGCGTGCTCGAGAACCTCGTTGCTGGTGGTGCCCTCAGCTCGATCACCGCCGGTTCGCTCGTCGGGCGCTTCGGACGCGACGTGCGGCGCTTCGCGCACGAACTCGTTGCCGATGGGCTCGCACACAACGTCGCCTCCGACGCCCACGACGCGGCACGCCGGGCGCCCGGAATTGGGGCCGAGCTCGAGCAAGCCGGGCTCGCGCCGCTCGCCCCATGGCTCACCGAATCGGTTCCCAGGGCGATCCTCGCCGGCTCCGAGATCCCGGCCCGACCGCGCTTCGAGCCCGCCTCGCCACCCAGCGGTTGGCTCAAACGGGTACCGTGGCGAGCGGGGAAATCCGCGGCGCGGCGGCAGCGGCCCTGATTCGCGTGGCACCAGCTCGCCGCCGCCGAGCAGCGCGGATGGCCGAGCGCTCACCTGCGCCACGCGAACCTCACAAGGTTCGACGAGGCCGCCTTCAGGCACCATCCGCCTGACTCCAAGGGGTAATCTCCTGTCACTTCACTGCATGACCGCTCACACTCACCACCGCGACATAAGCCGCCTACGGGTCTTGATTCCCAGCACTCGGCAGGCGCACCAACTTGTAAGCTACGGCTCGGTTGGCGACTTTGAAGATGCGGTCGCAGCTGCGAGCGACGCAGATATTGTTTCAGTGCCTCTATATTCGCGCAGGACCCACCTCGCCGACGCATTGCACGGACGGCGCCAGCCCGTAGTTACGCCACCACGAGAGCACTACGACGTGTGTCTCCTAATTGCCGTCGGGCCGCAGTGGGTTCCAAGTCTTCGTTATATCCACCAGCTGCGTCGCCGGGCGAAACGAGTCATTGTGTATCTCTACGATGCTTGGCTAGCCTCTCTCCCATATATTCAGTCCCAACACCACGCGTGGGACGCTGTCGATGAGCTGTTTGTGGCGTATTCTCACGCGGTCTCGGCTTATGGCTCCGCCCTTGATCGGCCGGTTAATTATCTCCCGATGGGGATCAGCCCTGAGTGGTTTCATCCCTATCGAAGCCATCGCCCCATTGACGTGCTATCTGTAGGCCGGCGCCTGCCGCACGTTCACTCCGAATTGCTTCATATTGCTTCCAGGCGCGATTGGTTTTACATGTATCAGGACGTGTATTGGCCCCAAACTATCGACCCACGAGGGAGTCAGCGTCTCCTCGGAAGCCTTTGTGAGCGTGCGCGTGTACAAGTCAACTGGTCGGTAGAACACACTAACGTCGATCGCGCACACGAGGCCGAAGCGGTGACTTTGCGTTGGTTTGAGGCGGCCGCATCCGGATCGGTAGTCGTGGGCACGGCTCCGAGTGGCGACGAGTTCGCGCGGCTGTTTCCGTCCGCGGGGTTTGTCTACCATCTGAGTCCAGCCGCCTCGGCCGTCACAATCGAAGACACAGTCGACACTGCACTTGCCGACAACCGTCTGGAAGAGCGGCGTACGCTCGCCGAGCACGTTCGCACCGTGCACACGTGGGACGCGCGGTGGCGCGAGCTGGTGGAGATCTCCGGGCTCTAGGGTTTCCGCGGGAGGCTCCGATCCGCGCGATCGTCTGCCACCATCGGTTGCGGGCCGCGAGAGCCACAGCGGGTCGAATGCCTGCCCCCGATCCCGGCATCGACGCTGGCGAGTAGGTCAGGGAACACCAGCCGACTTGGCGGCTGCCCGCGAACTGCTGCTTTGTGAGCCGTCGCGATGTGCGGCTACATATGCCATAGGGCCTAGCAGCGCGGATCGCCCGGCACCCGCCCGCGCCCGAGGAACCGCAGGAACGTCGCATATGCGGGCTTCGGCGCTCCGTCGCGCTTGATCAGCCCGTCGTGATAGCCCCAGTAGTCCGGCTGCGAGCCGTCGGCGCCGGTGTAGTCCTGGAGCGAGAACCACAGCACGTGCTGGAGGTTCCAGCGCCTGCGGCAGGCGAGGAGCTCGTCCCAGGAGGAGACGAGGTAGCGCTTCTGGGTCGCGGGGCTCACTGTGAACGGACTCCGCGGGCCGCCGGCGGCCCAGCCCATCTCGGTCACCCAGATCGGAGTTGACCCGTCGCCGTTTTGCAGCATGATCCGGCGGGTCTCCTTGACGACCTTCTCAGTCGTCGCGGGCTTCGGCCCGTATCCCTGGACGCCAACCACGTTGAAGCTCGAGCGAAACTCGGGTTGGCGATAGAGGCCACGCAGGAACGGACCGAGCGCCATGCCCGTGCTCTCCCCCGGCAGCCCGTCGAGGCCCGAGCTGACGATCGTTGCGCTCGCATCGACCGCGCGGATCGTCGTCGCGATCTCGCTGAGGAATGTCGCGTAGGCGGCCGGCGTCGGATCGGGCCAGAAATAACCGCCGTTGACCTCGTTCCAGACCTGCCAGGCGACCGTCGGCACATAGCTCTTGCCGGCCCAGAACGGAGAGCCGGGCGCGTAGCGCGCGACAGCCGCGCTGACGAAGGCCTCGTAGTTGGCGAGCTCTGCGCCGGTCGGTGGCGCGTACACCTTCCCGCAGGCCCAGACGGCGCAGCCGTTGAGGTTGAAGAGCAGGTTGAAGTGATCGGCAGCGGCCTCTCGCGCCAGGCGATCGGGGTCGCTCCAGTTCCGCGACGCCGGGCTCGAGCTTGTCTGGATCGTGCCCCAGGCCAGCGAGCCTCGCACGAGCTGAATGCCGGCGTGCGCGAGCGTCGCCGCCTGCGGAGCGCTCGGATAGGACCAGCCGCCGACGCCGAAGAACCCCGGCGGCGGCGCCTCAGACCGCCTCGAGGCTGCGGCGCCCGGCGCTGACCCGGCCGGCACCAGCGCAAGCGCGGCGAGCACTGGCGCAACACCGAGTAGCGCGCGCCGGCGTCTCATGCCCCCCGGTATGTGGACGCGAAGCGCTTTGACGCCTTGAGCGTGTGCGTCAGCGATGGAATGTAGGTAGTCGCACTCGCCGGCACCGACACGATCAGCCGGTCCCCGGCGCGCAGGCGCACCGACACGAAGAACGTCTGCCAACGGGCCTTCGAAAGCACGACCGAGCGCAGCGCGTGCTTGACACGCTTGCCCTTGCGCTCGAGGTAGACGCTTGCGTGCGCGAGCGGCGCGGCCCCGGTCTTGCAGGTCAGCCTTGCCTTCAGCTTCGTGCGGTCGTGCGATCCGCTAACCAAGGCTGCGCCAAGCTTGCAGGCGCGCGTCACCGGGCTCGCGCTTGAGGTCCCCGCGAGCACGCACGGTGGGCTCGGTACCGCCGTCGACACGGTGCACGTGTAGAGCGCTGAGATCGCGATGTTCGGAGCCGTCAGGGCGGCTGTGGTGATCGGCGAGGATAGCTCCGCGTAGACGTTGAAGGTCTTGATCAAGGGCCCGTTTTGCAGGCACATCTGCGTGTTGCCGAAGGCGTCAGTGCCGGCCGGGTCGACGCGCCCGTCGGCTGTCGTCATCACCATCTCGGCGCTCTCGATCGGGTTGCCTTCGTAGGTGACGTTGGCGCTCACGCAGGTCGGGCCGCTGTGTGTCACCGTCAGGCCGAGCGGCAGGAGCGCCGAGCTCGGAGTCGCCCCCGTCCCGCACAGGACGAGGCCCTGACTTGGGGCCTTCTGCCAGCGCTGCGAGGCGGCGATGATCGCCGATCCCGTCACGTTGGGGGTGTCATTGTTGTAGTTGAAGAGGCTCATGTAGCCCTGGCCGTAGGTCTCGAGCGTCGTGCCGCTCGCAACGAGGCCATAGAGGTCGTAGCTCTGCACGTCGCAGTCGCTGTGAGCCAGCGCGTCACCAGCCAGCGAGAGCGTCGCGCCGCGCGCAGCGTCGCTGACCGGCCCGTCGTAGGCGTGCTGGGCGCCCGGCCCCGAGGTAGCGTCGGGCTGGCCGATTTCGGTTATATAGATCGGCGTGCTGTCGCCGAACTGGGTCATGATCGCGCGCAGCTGCTCGGTCAGCAGCGTTACCCCGGGCGCGTCGGGGGCGTAGGGGTGGAAGCCGATCCCGTTGATCCAGCCCTTGACGCCGTCCTGGTAGAGCTCGGTCACGTACTGCTGGAAGTTCTGCCAGCCGATGCTCGCGAGGATCTGCGCGCTCGGGTCGACAGCGTGGACAGCGGTGCTCAGCGGCTCGAGCACCTGGAGGTAGGTCTCAGGGTTTACTGTCGTCCAGAAGTTGCCTGAGTTTGCCTCGGTCCAGATCTCGAACTGCTCGACCGGCAGGTAGGGCAGCTGCGGATTCGCGGCCCAGAAGCTGCCGCCGACGCCGTAGCGCGCCGCGAAAGCTGCCGAGAACGCCTCGAAGTCGCCGTAGTAGGCGGGTTGCATGTTGAACCCGCCGGCCCACGATGGCGGTGTGTCGAGCACAGCGATCATCCGCACGTTGTTCTCTGCCAGCAGCGTGATCAGGTGGTCGATCGAGTTGTTCTCGTCCTGCGGGTTGTTCCAGACGTAGCTGTGCACGCCGTTGACCGGTGCCTTCGGCTCTGCCCACGCCCACTCCGCGTCCATCCGCGCCGTCTTCAGGCTGTCGTTGCTCATCGTCGCGATGAACGTCCCCCAGCTGCTCGGCAGGATGAAGTTCTCCTTGATCAGATCCTGGATGTTCGCCCCGTAGTAGTCGGGCGAGGGCAGCGAGTCGGCGCGCGCGGAACTCGCACCCCTTGCGAGCACCAGAGATGCCGCCAGCAACGAGCAGATCAGCAGGAGCCGCGTCGCGCGGCTGATGTACACGCGAGCGGTCATCGAGGTTGATTACGTATACCAGCAGCCGATCCCGACAGACCGGCGCAGGCTCCTCCGATCAGTCGCGCCGGCCCTGCGCCGGCAAGTCCTGGCGCGGGTCGATCACGAGCTCGCGCGCATCGCCGAGCGGCCCCGCGATCGAGGCGGCGACCTGGATCCGGTAGGGAGACGCGGGCCGAGCGCGCTGGCGCGAGCGGAAGCTCAGCCCAGGGCGATGTGTGCTGCGGGTCGCATCGAGCAGCGTTATGAGCGCGAACTCCGCCTCGTCGGGCGCATCCCAGAGGACGATCAGCGGGCCGTCCTGCGGCGCCTGCATCCCCCAGGCCAAGATTCGCAGCAGCGGCGGGCGCGGCGCATCCTCGGAGGATGGCGGCCAAGCGAGGGCGCTTGCGTAAGGCTCGAATTGACCGTCCTGGGGGCGGTTCAGCAGCCCGAGCAGACCGTCCAAGCGCATCCGTGCGAGCTGCTCGGCGGTCAAGATCAGGGCGTGGGCCCAGACGGCCCCGTGGCGTGGACGCTCCGGCGCGGGCCAGATCCGTGCCAGCAGATAACCGTCGAGCGAGGGAATCGCGATGCCGACGAGCTGCTGCGCCTCGCCCGCCTCGAAGCTCGCGTCGAGGTGGGGCAGGACGTCGCGCTGCTGGCGCGGCGAGAGCGAGCGCGAGCCGGCGATCAGCCGATGTCCGTCGTCGTAGCCGAACAGCAACTGGTCCACCAGGTTCATCTGGCGCTGGGGCTCGGCTATGTCGTGGCGTCCATCAGCCAGGCGATCGGCGACGCCATCGTGCTGCCCTGGCCGTCGGGAGCGATCAGGTAGGCACGATCCCACGGGTCTTCGCCGGCGAGCTGCTCCGGCAGACCGGCGCTGAAGTCGCCGCCCTGCGCGGAGACGCCGAAGACCGCCGACGGAAGGCGATCAGCGTTGGCGGTTAGGAATTGATCGAGCAGCGCGAGGCGATCGGCGAGCCAGTCGCGCGGCGATCCGTACTCGCTCACGCGGTCCCAGGCCGAGACGATGATCGCGAGCGGCAGCGGCTCCGAGCGGCGGTCCATCAGCGACTGCAAGAGGTCCACCGAGCGTGCGTCGGGCGGCATCAGTGCGGGGCTCCATGGGCGCTCTGCCTGCTCGCGCCCGAAATCGTCGGGCGCGCCGGCCTGGGGGTCGACTCCATTGCCGGGGGATATTGGCTCCGGCTCGGCGGCGAGCCGGTCGGCGCGCAGGAACAGCATTGCGCCGGCCGCGACACGGCTCTGCTCGAGGATGTCGGGGTCCCAGACGCGCGCGTCGAGCATGTGGCGCAGCAGCTCACCGGAGCGGTCGGGAATCTGGAGGGTGACGGCGCGATCGCCTTCGGCGATCTCGACCAGCAGCTGCGCGTCACTGTCGATCTCGGTCCGGCGCAGGCTCTCCTGGCGCCCGAACGCGACCAGGCCGCGCGAGAGGAACTCGACGTCGTCGATCGTGCGCACGATCCGCAAGCCGCCGACGGCCCGGTTCACGAGCGCGCCGTAGAGCGCGACGAGAAACGAGCTCTTGCCGGTCGCCTGCTCGCCCAGGAGGATCAGCTTCATCGCCGCCGTCTCCATGACCTGCGGACCGGCTCCGGCGCGTCGGGTGGGCGCTCATACGGCTCGACAGCGGGATCGATCGTCGTCGTCTCGGGCGCGTCAAGGAGCCAGGAGCGCAACGCACCGACCCCATCGTCCTGCGGAAACGAAGGGGGGGCCGCCGCCGCCACGCGGATGTGTGGCGCGCCGGGCTGGAGCTCGCGCACGTCGTCGGCGACCTGGTGCTCGCGCGCCTGCCAGTAGGCGAGCGTGTCAGGGTCCTCGGCGATCAGGTCCCATTTGGTCACGACCAGCGCGAGGTCGCTGCCGCTCTCGGGCAGCGTGTGGCTGATGCGCTCGAGCAGCTGACGGACCCCGGTCAGGACAGAAGAGCGAGCTGCGGGGTCGCGTAGGCGGGCGCCGTCGACGATCAGCGCAAGCTTGTCGGCGCGGCGCACGAGCGGGACCGCATCGAGCGCGAGCTGGTTGTCGGCGAGCGCGCGAAACAGCCTGCCAGGAAGGTCAGCGATCAACAGGTTCACTCCCTCGTGGCCGTGGCGCAGCGCGAGGTGAAAGATCTGGCGCTCATCGCCGCGGTTGGAGCCAAACGGAGCCGCATCGGGGCTCGGCTCGGCGACGCCGATCCGCCGCCGGCGCGCCAGCTCCTCGAAGGCAAGCAACGTCGCCGAGCCGGCGAACTGCACGTCGTCGGGGGCAATCCGCTGGCGCTCGTAGAGGCGCATCGTCAGCGCCGTCTTGCCGGAGCCGCTCTCACCCATCCAAACAGCGACGCGCCCGCGGCTGCGCGCGAGCAGCTGACTTGCCTCCTCGACGCCGAGTAGCTGCGGGCCGCCCATCTGCATCGCGGCGTCAGCGGCCTCCATCGCCTGCTGGTCGGCTTGCACCGGCGACTCAGTCATGTCCGAGAATGCGCAGCGCGAGCTGCTCGCGGTAGGCCTGCAGGCCGAGCTCGATCTCGTCTCGGGGCTCCGTGCGCTCGCGCCAGGCGGGAGCTTCACCCGGGTCGAGTTGCTCGCCCGCCACGGTGCGCCAGCGCGCCAGCTCGGTGGCGATCGGGAAGAGCAGCGGGTGAGGCGCCGAGCGCAGGCGCTCCGGCAGGTACGGGCCGGCGCTCGCGACAGCGTCGGCCATGTCGACCGCGCCAGCGCGCTCGCCGGACTCGTCGAGCACGCCGGCGAGCAGCGCGTCGGCACCGATCGCCGGCGTGGCGCCGTTGGTGCGCTCGGCAAGCTCGATCGCGGCGATGATCGCCCGCGCGTCGCGCGGCACCTCGCTCCACTCCGCCTCGGCGGTCGCGCACCACGGCTGCATCACCCAGGCCTGTAGGCGCAACTGCTCGCGAACGATCGCGTGCTCCGCATCGCCGCGCGCGGCAAGCTCGTCGAGTCCTGCCGCGAGCGCGCCGACCAGCGGGGCAAGGGGGGCGTCCTGACCGCGGCGGAATTGCGAGCCGGAGTCGCGCGAGCGCAAAGCGTCCTCGACGAACTCGACCGCCGAGGGGGCGCCGCCAAGCCTCCGCATGCGCCTGCTCGACGCGGCGCGATAGTCGAGTTGGCGCTCGGCGTAGTCGACAAGGCGCATCCCCTCGATCACCGGCTCGAGCGCGCCGTACCGCGCCGACAGGACCAGCAGCGATACGAGCGTCGAGGTGTCGCTGTCGGGCTCGACCGCCAGCTGATCGGCGAGCGCGGCGGCGCACAGCGCCGGCGGCTCGGCGTCTGACGCGCTGGCAACGTAGGTTGTTCCCGGCTGGTCGCCCGCGAGTCGAATCAACTCGATGATGCGCTCGCCCGCCGCCTTGTCGCCGTGCGCGTAGGCGACAGCATCGACAAGGTCATTCAGCGATAGCGCCTTGCGCAGCCGCTCGACGCGGTCGCGGACGCTGTCCATGCGCTCGCTCGTGGCGTCGATCGTGAACGGTCGCCACCATTGCGGTACGCGATCGCTGAGTAGCGTCGGCGGGAGCGGGTCAGTGGCCATGCGGTTCACGGGAGGACTGGTCAATTACGAAACCGATTGCTCTGCGCAGGATCGCGCCAGCGGCGGCAGGAGCCTGGCGCAAATCTGACTCTACTTGCCGGTATGTCGTCGTGTTGACTGACGCGACCGGCGCGCTAACCGCCGCGAAGTATTGCGCGCGGGGCAAGCTCGAGGCGAGTCGGCCAAGGCGCTGGTGCGCGAACATACGAGGCGTGGTTGCCAAGGATTCGGCATCGGCGTGAGCGCGTACCGCGGCTGGCCATTCCTGTCGGACGCACAGCATCCGTTCATCTCGGCCGTCTGGGCGGTGCTGATTCACGGGGTGATCGCGCTGATTGTCGTTGGGCCGATCATCTGGCGTTCTCGCCATCGGCTCGCCTGGGGGGCGTTTGCGTTCGCCGGCGGCTCGGCCCTCGACCTTGACCACTTCATCGCCGCCGGCAGCCTCAGCCTGCACAGGATCGAGACGCTCTCGGGTCGCCCTGAGACGCACTCGCTGGTGTTCGTGCTCGCGCTGTCGCTGGTCACGTACTTCGTCTGGCCGCGTGCGTCGCGGCTGACCGCTGCCTGGTCGCTGTTCGCAGTGAACACCGCCCACCTCCTGTTCGACGCGTCCGGGGGCAGCGAACACATCCTCTATCCGTGGACCGGCGTTAACGGCATACCGTGGCTGCTCTGCCCGTTCGGGACGTTGGCGCTCTGCGCCGCGAGCGAGGCGATCGCGAGACGCGGTGGCGCCTCGCGCGCAGCCGCGCCCGGTCCCGCTAGGCCAGCGGAGGCCGGCAGCTAACCGGTGCTCCGGTCCGACCGGAGCACCGAATCAAAGCTGGACCGGGCGCGCCGGCTCGCCCTGGCCGCAGCAAATACGCGGATTTTGCGGGAATTGCCCGTTTATTGTTGAGCAAAGCGAGCTATCTTCGCCCCAATGGCGCAGGGCCTTCTGCGCACGGAGGCTCGCTGCACGGGCACGGCTTCGCCCGGAATCAATGTGGTGCTGGACACCGTGGCTTTGTCGTACCTTCGATGAACACAGCGACAACGGTGGTCGGGTCGGTGGTGGTCGTGCTCGGCACGTTCGCGCTGCTCGGCTTCGTGCTGGTGAGCTCGAGCACGGCTACCGCCGGCGACCGCTACGCGACGTTTTCAGCGATCACTGAGCGTGTCGCCGCACCCGGCGAGGTGATCGAGCTGACGGACCCAGCGCCGACCGACGCCGAGGCCGACCCTGCAACCATCGCACCGCGGGGCAGCCCCGCAAGCACGACGCTCGGCAGCTGCGTCACGTTGTATCTCCCCCCAGCCCCGCAGTCGAGCCCGGACCGAGCGCCCGAGCGCCCGCTGTTCCGCATGGCGGGCGGCCAGACGACGGCGCCGGTCCAGACGGGCTTCGTCGTGTCTCCCGGCAGCGGACCGATCACTGGCGCGCCGGAGCCTCCGAGCGAGGCACTGCGCAGCGACGTGCACGCGAGCTCGACAGCGCTGCCCGACGTGCGGCTCACCACCACCTACTCGGAGCCGCTGCGGCTACGCCGCTTCGGCCAATGGCCCGCCGATAGCGCAACCTGAGCGCGGCGCCCGGACAGCCGCGGCGGCTGACGGTTCCCCCATTCATACTCACTGTGTGTCGTGCGGAGGAGTGCCCGCGCGATGCTCGGGCTCGGTCAGGGCCGCCAGGTCGTCGAGGTCAACAGGTCGGGCGCTGGCGCGCTTCATGCTGATGAGATCGTCACGCCCGGCGACCGCGAGCGCGAGGCCACCGAGGTCGATCTCGAGTGCGCGGCCGCGAAGGTCGTCATAGTCGGGCGCGCCTGGCGCGTCGTGGATCACGTCGATCGCGCCGTGGCGCGTTTCGAACTGCCACAAGGTCGCGCGCGGCAGCATCGCTGCGTCGATTGCGAGGGCTTCGCTCCCGGGATTCAGCACGCGCGCGCCGAGCTCGTTCAGCGCGTCCGCGAGGTGCGCAAGGTTCCCGCGCTCCGGACGCGGCAGGACATCGACGTCGAAGGTCGTGCGCACGTGGCCGTGGGCCTGAACCGCAAGGCCCCCCACGAGCACGTAGTCGACGTTATGGTTGGCCAGCGTACGCAGAATCTGCTCGGCGTCCAGAGGCGCGTCAGGCTCGCTGCTGGGCGGCACGCCCGGCCTCCCTCAGGCGAGCGGCGAGCCGATTCGCCGAAAGGGCAAGGGCGAGCCGCTCCGCAGGCGCTCGCGCGCGCGAGCCAGCGAGGTGGAGCGGATCCCATCTTCCCTCCAGCCGTCGCGCTTCGAGACCCGGCTCATATCCCATCGCAAGCAGGAGCGAGCGAACGGTTTCCCAGGTCGGCATCGTCTGTCCGGATTCGATCCGGCTCACCGCCGCCTGCGTCGTCCCCGCTCGACGCGCAAGGGAGCGCTGGCTGAGACCGAGCCGAACGCGCAGGTCATGTACGAGAGTTCCGGGATCGCTGATATCTAAAACTATATCAGTTTGCCCCCTGGCGACCGGCGAATGCCTCAGCGCGAGTGTTGCGACGTCCACGCTAACGCGGGGCCAGCCGCTCCAAGGCGGAGGCGACGCGCTCGTACAGCGTCGCCGCGGCGTAGCGCTCCTCCGCAAGTGCCCGGGCGTTGGCGGTCAGGCGCTCGCGCAGCTCCGGGCTCTGCCATAGCTCGGTGATCGCCGCCGTGAAGGCGGTGACGTCCTCGGCTCCCAGATAGTGCGTGCCGGCGACGGCGTCGATTCCCTCGACCCCCTTTGCGGTGCTGACGACCGGGATCCCGGTGGCGAACGCCTCGAGCACCTTGAAGCGGGTGCCCCCGCCGGTGAACAGCGGAACTGCGGTCAGGCTCGCCGCCTCGAGGTGCGGGCGGAGGTCCTCGACGAAGCCGAGCACCTCGATCGCCGGATCGTCTGCGAGCCGGCGGACCGTCTCCGGCGGGTCGGCACCAATCAGCCGCAGGCTCGCGGCGAGACCGGCGTCGCGGAGCGCCGGCAGCAGCACCTGACCCAGCCACAGGGCGGCGGCGGCGTTCGGCGGATAGCCGAACGAGCCGACGAACAGCACGAGCGGCGCGGATCGCGGTGGCGGGGCTTGGCGCAGCTCCGGTAGCGCGAGCGCGTTGGGGATCACCTCGACCGGCGCGCAGCCCGGGTAGCGGGCGCGGAAGCCGTCGGCATCGGCGCTCGAGCAGGCCCAGACCTGGTCGACGCGGCTTACAGTCGCCGCCTCGAGCGCGACAGTTCGTCGCGCCATCAGGCGGGCGAGTGCGACGGGAGCTTGCAGGTCGGGCGCTTCGGCCATCGCCTCGTGCAGCGGGCCCTCGACGTTCTGCGAGGAGAGGATCGTCGCCCGCGCGCCGGTCAGCTCGAGCGCGCGGTGGGTCCAGAGGTGCTCGAGGATCACGAGCTGGGGGTCGAGCGAGTCAAGCGCGCTCGCCAGCGCGGTTCTTGCAGCGGGTGTCCACCAGAGGTCCGATGGATGCCCGTCGTGTTCGCGGATCCAGCCGAACGCCGCCGCCGGATCCTCGGCCCGTGAGTCAGTCGCTGGTGGGGCCCAGAGCTGTATCTCGCGCGGCGCCGCAGCAGCATCGCGCAGAGGTGCGAACGTCGCCAGGCCAACCTGCACGCCGGCGCTCGCGAGCGCGCTCAGCGTTCCCGCTGTTCGCAGATCGCCACCGCCACGGGGCGGCCACGGGGTGCTCTGGGCAACCACCAGCACCCGGGGAAATCTCACCTGCAGGGGGTCGTTCGGGGCCTGTTTGTCCATACACAGTTTGTTATCGTCGCTGTGACAGGGAAGTCCGCGAGCAGCACCCCAGGGGGGCAGCGAATGCAGCCGGATCCACGCGCAGGGTCAGCCGAGGAGCGAGCGTTCGCCGTGGACGCGAGCCGCGTCGTCCATGAGACGATCGACGGTGAGACTATCCTGATCGCCCTCGACACGGGCACCTATTACAGCCTGACCGGGTCGGGCCCGGAGATCTGGTCGCTGCTCGCCGCCGGGCACCCCGTCGGCGTCGCCGCCGACGCGCTCGCCGAGCGCTACCCCGATCAGGCAGCGCAGGCGCGAGCGGAGCTTGAACGCCTCGCGCTCGAGCTCGAAGGCGAGGGACTCCTGGAGGCCGGAGCGCCGGCCAGCGAGGCCCCCGTCGGATCCGCGCAGTCACCGGCCTTCGCGCCCGCCGCCCTCCACCGCTACACCGACATGGAGTACTTCCTGCGCCTCGATCCGATCCACGAGGTAGACCCGGCGCAGGGATGGCCGGTGCAGGCCGATGGCGCCACGCTTGGCTGAGCCGGTCGCGGCGCCCGACCGCGCGCTCGCCTATCGCGACGAGCTTGCCGGCGCGGCGCGGCGCGCGATGGCTGAAGCGCCTGCGAGCGTCCACGATCTGCGCCTAGGCGGCGCCCACGTGCGGCTGCGGCTCGCCGGGCCGGCGCTCGAGCCGGCCCTGCTGCCGGCGCTGGCCCACGGCCTGATCGAGCGGACCTCGGCGCTGCCCGAGCTGACGATCGACGCCTGGGACACCGAGAGCACCGGCGTCGGGCCGCCGGCGTTCCCCTGGCGCCCCGAGGACGTCCGCGAGCGGGGCGAGATCCGTGGCTTCAACGACGGCGCCGTGCGCACCCTCTACCACGCCGGCGGCCCGGGTACCGGCAGGAACTTCCAGGCGATCAGCGTCGTCGACACCGCGCGCGGCGCCGCCTGGTTCGTCGTCGCCTCCGAGCAATGCGTCCCCTGGTATGAGCGTGCCGCGCCGCTGCGCGCAGTGCTCCACCTCGGCCTCCAGCGCTCGACGCGGCTGCTCGTGCACGCTGCGGCGCTCGGCCATGGCAGCGCGGGGATGCTGCTCGCCGGCGCCGCCGGGTCGGGCAAGTCGACGACGGCGATGGCCTGCGTGCTTGCGGGGCTCGACTACGCCGGTGACGACTATGTCGTCGTCGACGTCGGCGAGGATCCGCTGCGAGCCCACAGCCTCTATGGCACTGCAAAGTTCGACACTACAACGACCACGCTGCTGCCCGAGCTCGCCGCTCACGTTCCGGCGGGCGCCGGGCGCGACGGCGAAAAGCTCGTCCTCGACCTCGCCGGGACCTGGCCGAGGCAGATGCGCGCGGCAGTAGCGCTCAGCGCGATCGTCGTTCCCAGCGTGCGGCCGGGCCTCGCACAGCCGCGGCTGACCCGCTGCTCGCCGGCGCAAGCGCTGCGCGCGCTGGCGCCGACAACGATCCACCAGCTGCCGAGCGTCGGCGGCGCCACGCTCGCGCCGCTCGCAGCGCTTGTCCGCAGGGTGCCGGCCTACGCGCTCGAGCTCGGCGGGCCCCCCCAAGCCGCCGCGACGGCGCTGATCTCGCTGCTGGAGGAGCTCGATGGCAGCGTCTGAGCCGAGCGTCAGCGTGATCATCCCGGCGCGCAACGCGACCCGGTACCTGCGCGAGGCGGTCTCGAGCATCCTCGAGCCGGAGACCGGCGTGGCGCTCGAGGTGATCGTCGTCGATGACGGCTCGAGCGACGGCACCGCGGCGCTAGCCGCGCAGCTCGGTGCTCGCGTGGTGGCACAGGAGGCGTCTGGCATCGGCGCCGCCCGCAGCCGCGGCGTGAGCGCGGCGCGGGGAGCGATCATCGGCTTCCTCGACGCCGACGACCGCTGGGCGCCGGGCGGCCTGGCGGCGCGCCTGCAGCCGCTGCGCGCCGACCCCAGCGCGGAGATCGTGTGGGGGCGCGTGCGTCACTTCATCAGCCCGGACGTGCCGGCAGCGGTTGCCGCGCGACTCTTCTGCCCAACCGGCAGCGAGGTCGCCCACCTCGCGGGCGGCATGCTTGCGCGACGCACGCTGTTTGACCGCGTCGGTCAGTTCAACGCCGACGTGCGCGTCGGGGAGTTCGTCGACTGGATGCTGCGCGCGCGCGAAATCGGCGTGCGCGAGCTGAGCGTCGACGATGTCGTCCTCTGGCGGCGCGTGCACGGCGAGAGCCACACGGCGCGCAACCCGCAGGCACTGGGTGACCTTGCGCACATCCTCAAAGCCTCGCTCGATCGCCGGCGCGCGCCGGGGAGCGTTGCGCCGTGAGAGCGCGGGCCGGCGCCTACCGGCGACTGTTCTCGGAGGTTCGCCGGCCGCTCAGCGCGAGCATCGTCGTGGCCTTGGCGCAGTCCGCCCTGATCGTGCCCGTGCCGCTGCTGATCAGGCACATCTTCGACGCCGATCTGCGACATGGCCGCGGCGGCGCCCTGGCGGCACAGGGTGCGATCGTCCTCGCGCTCTACCTCGCCAGCGCCGGGCTCGGGTTGCTGACCCGCTACGCCGTGCTGCGAGCGACGAAGCCTGCCGTCGCCGGCCTGCGGATCCGTCTCGTCGAGCGCCTCTACATGCTGCCGCGCAGCTACTTCGAGCGCCGCAGCCTCGGCGAGCTCCACGCTGTCGTCGTCCAGGACTCAGAGCGCGTCGATGTCGTCGCCAACGCAACTGTCGGGCTGCTGATTCCCGCCGTGGCGATCTCGGTCGCGCTGAGTGTCGTCGCGCTGGTCCTCGACCCGCTGCTGTTCGCCGTGATGTTCGCCGCGGTGCCGGCGATGCTTGTCGTCAACCACGCCTTCGGCAAGCAGGTGCGCGAGCGCACGCGCGCCTGGCAGGCGGCGTTTGACCGCTTCAGCTCCGCGACGCAGACCGCCCTGCGCGCGATCACGCTGACGCGGATCCAGTCGGCGGAGGATCTCGAGATCGCCCGTCAGACCCACGGCATCACCGAGCTGAGCGATGCAGGCCGCGAGATGGCCTGGCGCCAGTCGGCCTCGGGCATCCTCCAGAGTACGATCGCAGCGGCCTGCGGCGTGCTCGTGCTCGTGGTCGGCGGCGAGGCTGTCGTCAGCGGCACCCTGACGATCGGCGGGCTGATCTCCTTCTACGCAGTCCTCGTGCTGCTGCAGATCCAGGTCGCGACGATCACCACGCTGTTGCCGCTGGTGATCGCCGGCGAGGAGTCGCTGCTGCGCCTGCAGGAGATCCTCGACGCCGACGAGCCGCTGCCCTATCGCGGCACCGGCAAGCTCGCGTTCCGCGGCGCGATCGAGCTGCGGAACGTCAGCTTCGGCTACGGCTCGACGACGCTCCTGCAAGACGTGACGATGCATCTCGAACCCGGCGAGCACGTCGCGCTGATGGGCGCCAACGGCGCCGGCAAGAGCACGCTCGTGAGCCTGATCCTCGGGCTCTACCGCCCCTGGGAGGGAGCGCTGCTGGCCGACGGGCGAGCCTACGACGAGCTCGACATGCGGCTGCTGCGCCGCCAGATCGGGGTCGTGCTGCAGTCGCCGCTGACGCTGCCCGGCACGATCGCCGAGAACGTCGCCTACGGCCGGGCCCACGCCAGCGCCGAGGAGATCCGCGCTGCCTGCGAGCTCGCCACCGCGACTGCATTCATCGAGCAGCTCGCCGACGGCTACGACGCCATCGTCGGCGACGACGGGGTCCTGCTATCGGGCGG
>Ga0181525_10000137_pt1 | contig 67585 bp, 57 predicted proteins | sample PEATcosm2014_Bin_48_FD_121100 | JGI IMG/M metagenome (GOLD analysis project Ga0181525, IMG submission 121100) | Peatland microbial communities from MTU Mesocosm Facility, Houghton, MI, USA - PEATcosm2014_Bin06_10_metaG | ecosystem: Environmental > Terrestrial > Soil > Wetlands > Peat | place...
GGCGGATTTCCTCTTGGTGGACCTTAACGCCGACGGGTTTGCCGATCTCGCGTTTACGAAAAGCGCCAGTGACGAGCTGGTCACAGCGTATGGCTCGCTCTCCGCGACGGTTACGCTGTCCAATGTCGCGATTGGCGGCTCGGGTCAACAGTTCATTACCGCGTCCTATTCCGGTAACTCCACCATCCCGCCGGCTTCCTCAACCGTGCTGCCGCTCGCGGGCAGTGGTCCCCAGCCCGCGTCGATTCTAATGGTGCCATCCACATTGACTGAGTGGACCAATCTGGGGCTGACGGTTTCGGTCAGTGTCTCCAGTGCGTTTGGGGCGGTTTGCTCCCCGTCGGGGCCGTGTCCTCTAGCTACGGCAGCGCTCCCGACCGGAACCGTTACGCTGTGGGACGGCGCTGTGCAACTCGACACCGCCGCGCTCGACACATCCGGCAACGCCGTGTTCAGCCCGACGCTCGCTCCGGGTGCCCAAAGCCTTTCCATCACTTACTCGGGCGACGCCAATTTCGCGCCCGCTTCCTCTACCGGCACCGCCATTCAGGTGTACGGCAGTTCGAACGCATCCGTCTTCAATGCGAATCCCAACCCGGTTCAGGCAGCGCCGGGAGTAGATGGGCAAACTACGATTTCCTGGAGCCTTCCGGCGGGCGTGTCCGAGGTCCAGGTCACCGTCAACGCGCCCAATGGCCAGGAAATGGCGCAGGCCACCACAGCCGGCTCTGAAATGACCGGCCCCTGGGTAACCGACGGAATGGTGTTCTACCTGCAAGACGTGAGCGGTGGAAAAGCGCTCACCGCCGCGAATACGATTGCCACCCTGCGCATTCATCTTCAGCCCGACACTACGTTCTGGGCCGACCCGAATCCGATTCCGGTTGCTCCCGGGAGCAACGCCGGCATTACCCAGCTCATTTGGTCGGCTCCCAACACGGTCACGAGCACCGAGGTCACCATCGGCGCGCCCAACGGATCTCTCTTCGGCTCTGGTGGCGCCTCCGGCATCTACACGACCGGTCCGTGGGTTACCAACGGCATGACATTCTATCTTCAGAACGTCACCGGCGGCGATCCGCTGACTGCTCAATACACTTTGGACTCGCTGGTTGCCACCCTCCAGCCCCAGGTGATGTTCTCGGCCAGCCCGAATCCCGTAAGCAATTCGTTCCTCCAAAACAACCAGCAGGTGGGCAGCACGACGCTTTCCTGGAATGCTCCCAACTCCACCAGCGTGAGCATTCGAATCGGCTCTCCGAGCGGGCCAGTACTCGGCACCGGAGGCACCAGCGGCACGATGACGGCCAGCGCACTCGTTACTCAGGGCACCGTCTTCTACCTCGAGGATGTTTCGGGCGGCGCATTGAATGGCACTATCCTCGGATCCGTAACGGTGAATTTGCAGAGCCCTGTGCAGTTCACTGCCACGCCGAATCCAATCACCGCTATCTCGGTGGTCGGCGGCGTCGAGCAGGGCTCAACCACCCTGCAGTGGAACGCGCCCGGGCAGACCAGTGTCGCCATATTCTTTACTCCGCCGAATTCCGATGTTGTAGAAACAGTGGCCACTGGCGGCGCAACCGGTTCGGTTGCCGTCACTGCTCAGGACGGCAATGTCTATCTCCTCGAGGACATCTCCGTGTCGCCGCCCGTGGTGATTGGCACCCAGACGATTCACCTCCAGCACCAGGTGCAATTCGCGGCCGCGCCGAATCCGGCTCCGGTTCTGTACTCCTCAGGGCCCATTCAACTCGGCCAAACAACCTTGACCTGGAATGCGATGGGTGTCACTTCTGTCGAGATCACTATTGGTGCGCCGAACGGCAGACTGTTTGGCGCCGGTGGCCCCAGCGGGTCCTACCAGACCGGTATTTGGGTTACTAATGGGATGACGTTCTATCTGCAGGACGTGACGGGTGGAAAGCCTTTGACGGCTGACAACACGCTCGCCACGGTGACCGTTCAACTGCAGTGACCTGCTTCCGCGACTCATGCGGGCCAGGCCAAAGGGAGTTGCGGTCAATCAACGCCCCGCGAGCAGTCTTTGAATCGAGCGCTCGATCGCGTCTCGCACTGCCTCGCGAGCCTGACCGTCCTGGTAATTCCGGCGCGGCCAGAAGAATCCTTTCAATCCGTCTCCGTTCCGGCGTGGGACGACGTGCACGTGCAGATGCGGGACGGTCTGGCTGACGCGGTTGTTGATGGCCACGAAAGTGCCTTCCGCCTCGAGCGCTGATTCCACGGCCCTCGCGATGATTTGCACCTGCTCGAATAGCCTCCCTACTTGATCGGCGGGCAAATCCGATAGCGTCACAATATGATCTTTGGGAGAAACCAGCACGTGCCCGGGAAACAGCGGGCGGGCATCCAGGAAGGCAATGATGTCGGAGTCCTCATACACCTTGTCGCCGCGGATTGCTCCGCGAATGATGCCGCAGAATATGCAAGAGTCGTCAAATCGAGTCACAACGCGCGTTCCTTCTCCAAGGCAGGCTGCAAGAATAGATGTGACCCATTATTGTATGGGCTCGGCCAAGCAAAGCCGCCTGCGATCGGGCGCACCTAGGCGGCCGCCGATCGAGGAAGGCTGATTGCTGAAAGCTGAAAGCTGATTTTTTGATATATGACAGTGAGTAATTCCTCTGCGCTCGGACAATTGCACAATGGGGACTGTGGTCGAATGGAAGTCGGAAGCATGCCCCAATTGCCGTTCCGCAATTCCGTTCACCTGACGACCGCCGAGGCATGCCAGGTAATGCGTAGCCTGCTTTCCGGCGAGATGGATACGGCGGGTATCGCCGAACTTCTCCGCTATCTTCAGCGCAAGGGCGAGACGGTGGGCGAGCTAGTCGGCTTCGCCAGCGCCATGCGCGACATGGCTCACCCGGTTCACCTCGACCAGTCAAGCGACCCCGTCCTGGACACATGTGGCACTGGGGGCGACGGAGCGAATACGTTTAACATCTCCACCGCCACGGCCTTTGTCGCCGCCGGAGCCGGTTTGCGCGTTGCCAAGCATGGGAACCGCCGCATTTCCAGCCAGTGTGGCAGCGCGGACGTGCTGGAAGCGCTCGGCGTACACGTGAGCTTGTCGGCTGAACACGTCGCCCGTTGTATTGAAGAGACCGGTATCGGATTTCTTTACGCTCCGCTGCTGCACCCCGCTATCCGGCATGCCCAGGAGGCGCGGCTGCTGCTCAGAGGCCGCACGGTGTTCAATCTGCTCGGTCCCCTCACCAACCCGGTGCGGGCCAGCGTGCAGTTGATTGGCGCCTATTCGATTCGCGCCGCGGAGATGCTCGCATTGGCCACCGCCCGGCTCGGAATCGCGCGCGCTTTTGTGGTTCACGGCAGCGACGGAATGGACGAGATCAGCACCACCTCCACGACAACCGTCTTTCAAGTTGAGGATGGCCGGGTCCAGAAAGGGCAATGGACTCCTAATGATTTTGGGGTGGCGCCGGCCTCGAGCGCCGACCTCGCCGGAGGAGATCCCGCGGCGAATTCACAAATCATCCGCGATGTCCTGGCCGGCAATACCGGCCCCGCCCGCGACGTGGTGCTGGTCAACGCTGGCGCCGCGCTACTGATCGCCGGCCGGGCATCCGACATTAAGGGCGGCGTCGCGCTTGCCGCCGATTCCATTGACAGCGGCGCAGCAAGCTATAAATTGACGCGCCTCGCGGAATTTACCTCGCAGTTCAAGCCTGTTCCGCTGGGCGCGTGACAAACGAAGGCAATCTTGAGCCGCTGATGAACGCGGATAAAGCATTTGTTTTTGATCGGCGTTAATCGGCGGCCAAAGTGCCCTTGGTCGTTTTGTAAAAAGCGGAGGGGACACTCATGAAGTACTTCCAGATCCCGGAATTCGGCATCGACCATCTGACGCTTGTCGAACAGGAAGAACCCGTCCCGGGCCCTGGCCAGGTATTGGTCAAACTCACCGGCGCGTCGCTGAACTATCGGGATTTGATGGTGGTGCGCGGGCAATACAACCCGCGCATGAAGCTGCCCATGATCCCACTTTCCGACGCCGCCGGTGTAGTCGCCTCCATCGGGTCCCGAGTCGAGCGGTTCGCCGCCGGCGACCAGGTTGCCGCTATCTTCATGCAGGGCTGGCTAGACGGCCGCGTCGACCGGAAAAAGGCCGCCACTGCCCTTGGTGGCGCGATTCCAGGTGTTCTCCGCGAGTGTATGGTCTTCGACCAGGATGGCCTTGTCAAGACGCCCGCGCACTCGACTGGAATCGAAGCGGCCACCCTTCCGTGCGCCGCCGTCACTGCCTGGCATGCCCTCTTCGAGCAGGGCTCGCTCTATCCGGGCGACACTGTCCTGGTGCAGGGAACTGGTGGCGTATCCCTTTTTGCATTACAGTTTGCCAAGGCAGCCGGCTGTCGGGTAATCATCACCTCATCAAGTGACGACAAACTCGCCAAAGCGCGCCTGCTTGGCGCCGATGAAACCATCAACTACCGGGCGAACCCCGATTGGGAAGACGCCGCGCGCAAGCTCACGGCCGGCAGCGGGGTCGATCACGTCGTCGAAGTGGGCGGGTCCGAGACTTTGCCGCGCTCTCTGAAGGCGGTGCGAATGGCGGGCACGGTAAGCGTCATCGGCGCTCTCAGCGGCATAGCCAACTCCGTCAGCCCCACGGCTATTCTCATGAACTCCATTCGCGTGCAGGGTATCTTTGTGGGGTCGCGCGCCATGTTCGAGCGCATGAACCGCGCCATCCAGAATCAGGCGATGAAGCCCGTGGTGGATCGCGTCTTCCCGTTCACCGAGTTCCCCGAAGCGCTGCGTTATATGGAATCCCAGCAGCACTTCGGGAAGATCTGTCTCTCGTTCCCATAGCCATTCTTATGTGGGGCAGGTTGTCAACCTGCAGGCCGATTGTTGTTAATCGGCCACTTTTGCATCTTGTCGCAGGCTCAGCTCCGCATTGCCGCAATCGCCCGTCCCGTCGCGCCTCTAATATATGATCTTAAGATCGCGTGACCCGGAGCCGAACACATCAGCCAGGAGGTATCCGCATCCTACTGGCCGAGGATAACCTGGTTAATCAGAGAGTCGCGCTCTTCTTGCTCACCAAATCCGGCCATACCGTGGATGTCGCCTCCAATGGCGCCGAAGCAGTCGAACTGTTCGCGCGGTTCCGCCATCAGTTGATTTTCATGGATGCCCAGATGCCGGAAATGGATGGCTATGAAGCCACGCAGGCAATCCGCCTGATGGAGACAGATCCGCCCCGCGCCGTAATCGTCGCTCTCACCGCGCTTGCCATGGCCGGCGAACGCGAACGCTGCCTCGAGGCGGGGATGGATGACTATTTGTCTAAGCCCATCCAGGTTGACACTTTCCACGAGTTGCTGAAACGCTGGCTGCGAATGGTCGAGCAGCGTCGCGCGAATTCCCCGCCCTCCTGACCGAATCGCTCATAATAAGGACCCTCAATTCATGTCTCTGGAACTCTTCAATCTCAGCGGCCGCCTCGCTGTGGTGGTCGGCGGAACTTCCGGCATTGGCCGCGAAATCGCCCTTGGATTAGCGCGCGCCGGCGCCGACGTGGTGGCCACCGGCCGGCGCGAGCAGATGGTTCAGGCGGTTGCCGATGAAATCGAGGGCCTTGGCAAGCGCACGCTCCGCCAGGCTGCGGACGCCTCTAATCGCGAATCGATCGACGCGCTCCGCAACCGTATTCTTCAGGACTTCGGACGCGTCGACATCCTGGTCAACGCCGCTGGCCAGACGCTCAAGAAGCCGTCGCACCTGGTCCTCGAGGAAGAGTGGTCTCGCCTGATGGATGTCAACGTCACCGGCGCTTTTCGCGCTTGCCAGAGTTTCTTCGAGCCGTTGCGCGACAGCGGGCGAGGGCGTGTCATCAACATCGGCTCTCTTTCGTCATTTGTCGGCCTTTTCCAGGTGGCCGCCTATGTTGCGTCAAAATCGGCCATTGCCGGCCTTACCCGCGCCCTGGCCGTCGAATGGGCGCCTCTCGGCATCAACGTCAACGCCATTGCGCCCGGCGTCTTCAAGACCGATCTCAACAAGGCCCTGCTCGAAGGCACCGAGCGCGGCCGCGAATTCTTGACACGCACACCCATGAAGCGCTTCGGCCAGGTTTCGGAGCTGGTCGGCACCGCCATCCTGCTCGCTTCCGACGCCTCCAGTTTCCTCACCGGTCAATGCATAGCCGTGGATGGCGGCTTTCTGGCATCCGGCGTCAACACCTGATCACGCCAGCACGGATGCCGGCCAGGGGGCCGGCTGCGGACCAGGGGGTCCGCCCCACAGTTCATGTTGCATCCCCATAGTTCGGAAACTAAGGGAGCAAGTTCCTCGAGAAAATCACGCTAAATTGGTTAAGGCGCAGCCATGAAAATTGCAGTAGGAGCAGATCACGCCGGCTACGATCTAAAAGAATTGCTGGTGGTGCATATTCGCTCGTTGGGTCACGAGCCAATCGACGTCGGCACCCATGAGCCGGGCAAGCCTGACGACTACCCCGATTACGCGCTGCTGGTTGCTGCCGAACTGAACGCCGGACGTGCGGAGCGAGGGGTGCTGGTTTGCGGCAGCGGCATTGGCGTTTCGGTCGCCGCCAACAAGATCAGAGGCATCCGCGCAGGCTTGGCGCATGACCATTATTCCGCGCATCAAGGCGTCGAGCACGACGACATGAATGTTCTGGTGCTCGGGTCGCGGGTCATTGGCGTGAATGTCGCCTACGAGTCAGTAGAGGCCTTTCTCTGGGCCACCTTCAGCAATGAACCCCGCCACGTCCGCCGCGTTAACAAAGTGAAAGCCATCGAACAAGGCCAGCTTCCTAGCGTATGAATTCTTCCAAGCCCGCGCCCGTCATTCAGATGTCTCTTTTCCTGCCGGCTGAGCTTGCTCTCGCCGCCGGCCAAGCCGAGAAAGCATGGGAGGCCGCGGGGTCGACTGCCCGCCTTTGGACAAACGACGCGTCTCTGTGGACCAACACAGACGAAGCCAGCTGGCTCGGCTGGCTCCAGATCGTGGACGAGCAACTCGCCAGCGTTGGCAAGTTCCAGGCCCTGTCCGAGGAAGTCCGCGAGGATGGTTTTACTCAGGCCCTCTTGCTGGGCATGGGCGGTTCAAGTCTATGCCCCGAGGTGTTCAGCTTGACGTTCGAACCCGCTCCGGGCTCGCCGCACCTGCTGGTGCTCGACTCCACCGATCCCGTTCAGATCCTCAACCTTCGCGGCAAGATTGATCCGGCGCGGACCCTGTTCTGCGTTTCCAGCAAATCGGGCACAACCCTCGAGCCCAACATTTACATGCAGTACTTCTTCGAAGAAACCAGAAAGGTTGTCGGAGATCGCGCCGGCCAACATTTCATCGCCATCACCGATCCTGGTTCGAAGCTCGAGAAGGTCGCCGCCGAGAAGGGCTTCCGCCGCGTCTATCACGGCGTTCCTAGCATCGGCGGCCGCTATTCCGCGCTCTCCGATTTCGGCATGATTCCCCACGCCGCCATGGGTCTAGACACGGGGGAGTTTCTCACTCGTACCCGCGATATGGTGGAGGCCTGCAAGCTTACTTCCAGCGCCAATCCCGGCGTCCAGCTCGGCATCGTGCTGGGTGTCGCGGCGAAACAGTTCCATCGCGACAAAGTGACGTTGATCTGTTCCCATTCGATCCACGATCTGGGCGCCTGGCTCGAGCAGTTGCTCGCCGAGTCCACTGGCAAACAAGGTCATGGCCTGATTCCGGTTGACCGCGAGCCATTCGCCGCTGCCGGCCATTATGGCAACGACCGTGTGTTCGCCTACATCCGCTTCCGGGCCGATGAGGATGAAGCCACGGAAGCGCATGTCGCCGCGCTCGAAGGCGCCGGCCAGCCCGTGGTCCGAATCGTGCTTGATCGTCTGGACGACCTGGGCAAGGCCTTCTTCCAGTGGGAAGTGGCAACCGCGGTGGCTGGATCCGTGATCGGCATCGACGCGTTTAATCAGCCCGACGTGGAAGCGAGCAAGATCGTGACGCGCGACCTAACCACGGCCTATGAGCAGACCGGCGCGCTGCCGGCCGAAAAGCCCATTCTGGTTCAGGACGATATCAAGCTGTTCACTGACCCGGTGAATGCCGAGGCGCTGGCCAAAGACGGCGCGCACACGCTTGGCGATTACATCCGCGCGCATCTGGATCGCATTCACGAAGGCGATTACTTCGGACTGCTCGCCTACGTTCCGATGTTTCCTGAGCACGAAGCTACCCTCGAACAAATCCGCCGCCAGGTTCTCGATGCCAAGAAGGTGGCCACAGTGTTGGGCTTTGGGCCGCGTTTCCTCCACAGCACTGGGCAAGCCTACAAGGGTGGCCCCAACAGCGGCGTGTTCCTTCAGATCACTTGCGACAACTCCGCCGATCTCCCGGTGCCCGGCCAGAAGTACACCTTCGGTATCGTGAAAGAGGCACAGGCGCGCGGCGATTTTAGCGTACTCGCCGATCGCAAGCGCCGCGCTTTGCGCATCCATCTCGGCAAGAACGTCGCCAAAGGCCTCCAGAAGCTTTCTGATCTGGTTTCGGCCGCGCTGGCGCATTGAGCCACACTCGGTGGGGCAGGCGATCTTGTCGCCTGCCGAAAGGCGTCGGCTGTATATTCGCCTAAAGCCTATGCCTGTCCCTGCCGCGAGCTCCACACTATCTCCGCCTCCGACCGCCGGACATAATTGGCGTCGGCGGTGAGCGGGTCGACTGTGCTGCCGGCGAGGAAGTCCAATTCCGCGCAGAAGGCAACCGAGGCCGCCAGTCCGCGAGGCGCCTCTACCCACGGCAAGTCTGCCCAGCGCGTTCCGGCCAGGGCAACCGCGAAGGGAGCGTCTCCGAAGGAGATGAACTCGACTGGCACTTCGCCAGCGCCTGCCTCTGTGAATGCCCCGCCCGCTAATTCCAGCCATGCCTCCAGACGCGCGACAGTCTCCGGCGAAACGCAATTCAGATGCTGGTCGTAAACAGCGGCGTAAACCTCGCCGCGGCGTGCGTCGAGCAGCGTGATGCGGCGTGCCAATGAGCCGAATGTGGCCAGCGCGCGCAGATTCGAGATAGGGGCAATCGGCTTGCGAGCGGCTTCGGCCAGTCCTTTGGCTGCGGCGAGGCCGACGCGCACTCCCGTAAAGGAGCCCGGACCGGCGGCAACGGCAAAGCGATCGATACTAGAAAGGCTGAAGGGTGCAGCTTGCGCGAGCAGTCGCTCGATTTCGAAAAACAGCACCTGGGAGAAGCCATCCGGGGCATGGATGCGGCGCTCGGCGACTATCCGCCCTCCTGCGCGAAGGGCGACCCCTCCGAATTCCGAGGTTGTGTCGATGGCCAGGATCGTAATCGCTTTCCCAGCGGGATTTTCGGCTCCGGGCGACCCGTCTTGAGAAGACTCGACTGGCGTCATTTCTTGAGTGCGAACACCTTATCCAATTCGTAGACTTTTCCGTTTGCGTTCATGCCGAGGATGCGGAGGTTCAACACCGGTTCCTCGCGGCGGATGAGCTGCAGCGGAAAGACAAAGGAACCCGAGGCGCCCGTGGCGAGGATGCGGGAACCTTCGCCATCGGCGACGATTTCCCCGATCCAAACATACTGCATGATGCGCGTGGCGCGCGTCGGGCGGCGCAGCTTGATCTGGAACGTAACGGGCTTGGAGACATCCAGCTCGTCGCCCGCCGGCGCGTCAATTACAAACGGAATCTTGTCCGTGTTGACTTCGACCTCATACACCGGCACATCCTGCGACTCGAACTTGTACGACTTGAGCATCCCTTGCTTGTGGCCTTCGCGCTGCAGGTGCAGGACCCAGTCGTGAGTCGAGTCAGGTGTCTCCTGGCTGAAGACTTCGCCCTTGTAATCCTTCACATCGATGGTGTCGCCGGTGATGGGGTTGAGCCAATACGGCTGGTACTTGTGCTTGGGAACGCTGACTTCGATGTGGCCGGGTTTCTCGGCATACAAAACGAATTCGGCTTCTTCGAGGCCCATGGCGACGCCGCCATCCACATCGAAGTAAGGCTCGGTCTCCCAGTGGCGGGTGATCGAAATCACCTTGAACCAGGCGCGGATGGCTGTGACATTGGCGGGATTCTGGAGTGCCGCGTACGAGACGGAGGGGTATTCGGTGTTCATCGAAGCCAGCCACAACTCCCGGCGAAAGGCGGCGGGTTCAACGGCATTCACCACGTGGATGATGGGCTGGGTGGTGGTCTGGTGTTCAATGGCTCCCACCTCGGGGTGCGGATAGCCTTCGATGATGTAGTTCATCCAACCGTCCGCAAGCAGGCCGGAACTGGTTCCCGCCGCGTCCGTCGAGCGCGGATGGCGGTAGGGGTCGTACTGTTTCAGCAGCGAGCCAATCTCACGCAGCGTGGCCCTGGCGCCGATATACGTGTCAAACTTAGCGATCCCCTGCCAGGTTGCGTTCAGCGCGGCGTACCGGTTGACCAGGTAGCGGACCATCAACTCGCGACTCTCCCAATTGTCGAGCAGCCCGGTTTCGACGAAGGACGTGTCCGCCAGAATAAGATCCGTGACCAAGCCCTGGGATTGGGCGTAGAGCAGGCGCTCGTCAAGCGCAGCGAAGTAAGCGGCATTGGCGGCCAACGCGTGTCCAGTGCCTGAGAAGGGCAGATTCGCCTTGTGAGAGGCGGTGAGCAGAGAAACGCGAATATGTGTGAAACCATCTGCCTTGCGGGCGTCCACCCAGGCGGAGAACTCGACGGTGCTGAGATCAAGCCATGGCACTTCGGCAGCCAGCCAGAGGTGGGGCTTCTTGTCCTCCGTCCACCAATGGCGCAGGTTGGCTACAGAGATGAATCCCGGATCGGAGCTGGCCGCGGCGTTGAACTGCGCTTCCTGGTCGTTGTAGCGCTGAATCGGGCTGGTGATGCGATAGCTCCAGGCGCCCGCTTCAGTGGGGGTAAAGCGGACCCGCAAGCTGTGGCCGCCATCCGGGAAAGCGCGCAGCCGAAACGTTTTTGCAGCCGGCGAGCGGAATTCGACACTGATGAGCTCAGTCGTAAAGGGGGTGGAGTCATGTGGAATCTCGCCGTCTTTCCAATCAAAGACCAGTTCGCAGGGCGCCCACTGCCGCGCCCCTTCGGTGCAGGCAGGCGGAGCAGCGCGGGCAACCGTGGCGGTGAGCAAGCAGAGGTTTAGAGACGCGGCAAACAGCCGGGACATGCCCTCAGCATAGCCTGCACCGAAAAAGGCAATGCAACCGGCGCGAGGAACGGGCGCGGGCTGCCGAAACATTAGCACTCCTCAATGATTGCTGCCAAACTTTCGGGATACGCCGCCGGGGAACTTGCAGTGCATCAGAAACGTCCGTACAATTGACAGGCATAACGCTGATTGATTTGGAGAGTGGATTGCACCAGAGTTAGTAGAAGATTGCGACCTTGTTTGTCGAAAAGAATGAATAAGGAGCGTCGTTTATGGACATCATTGGCGATCGGCGATTTGTAGAAGTGCCAGGCGGGAAAACGCATGAGCTTCCGCCGCTGCTGGTGAAAACCGTTCCTGAGGTGAAGCGCCTGGACAAGATGATGGGAATCGCCAGCGACATCATCGAGCAGGAAGACATGGTGTCTATCGCAGACGAGCCGGCCGGGCAAGTCGAGCTGGGCCAGGTGCAGGATTTGCGTCGCGACCAAAGGTCGCTCCGGGAAATAGACCAGCACCCGTTCTTGGATATGGACCGCAGGCGCATGGACCTGGCGCTCAACCTGGTAGAGCAGTATCTGGGCCTGCTGACTCACTGGCAATGGGGTGACTCGGTGGTCGAGTGGATTCGCCAGTGCGAAATCACCTTCGGGACCCGGCTCGAGCTCCGCCATCTGCTGCGCAACGATGTGTGGCCGCATGCCGGCCGCAGCAGCTTCGTGCAACTTCTCGAAGACAAGGCGGTTGAGACGCCTGGCGTCGAGTTGGAAAAGGCCGTTGGCTTACGCTTGGCATTCCGCCAAATGCCTCCGATCCGATGCTGCTCTGACCAGTTTCTGTTTTACCTGAACCAGACGGTGGCCAATACTGCATACCAGAAGTGGCAGAGCATGACGCCGGCGCCGGTCGCGGCATTACCACCGGAGCGCTTTTCGTTCGAAGTCGTCAATATGTCCATCGACGTGCATTAGCTGCGCGCAGCACGCAGCGATTTTGTGATCGTAATGGCCTGGCCCACGTGGCGCTGCGAATGTTCCGCGATGTGGACCAAAAGGCCGAACACTGTGGTAGGCAGCATCTTGCGCCCCACGTAGCGTGGCTCCTCCAACGCGGCGGCGTCGAGGGCTTTTACACGGTTCTCTGAAGCCGCCAGCGCGCTATCGACTACGGCAAGCAGTTCCTCGAGCGTGGTTCCTCTAGGTTCAGACTCGGCTTTCAGTTGCGAGAGCTGCGCTTCCGATAGCTGCTCTCCGAACAAATAGCTGGTGAGCCGCTCGACGCTACCTGCGATGTGCCGCAAATGAAACCCGAGCGTCCCGCCACCAGGCGCTGGCCTCCACACATCCTCGTTCGCAAGGCCCGCGGTGTGGCGATGTAGATCCTCACGAATCTGGGTGAAGCTAAACAACAACGGCTGAATGGCCGGGTGAACACCCGCAACAGGCCCGCGAAGCCAGGGTTCAGGCTGCATAACAAACAGCGTAGCTTCCATTTCTCAGACTCCCCACCCCATCGTGGCGCGGGCACTCGTGCCTGCCGTGTCGAGACTCGTCTCGACACTTTTTGGCCACGTTGCACACTCACCGTGAGCGTCGGCACGAATGCCCGCGCCACAGTTATGAGGGAGGAGACTTATCCGGCCCCTTACCGGAACACGCCTGTGTGCCCGAGGCTATACCGTCCCGGCTGTGGATATACGCAAAGGCCGTGCGGGTTCTTGCCGACTGGAATCTTGGCGAGCAGGTTGCCATTGGAAGTATCGAACGCGTAGACGACGTGGTGATAACGGCCTGAGAGCCACAGGACGCGCCCGTCGGCTGAGACGCCGCCCATATCCGGAGAACCCCCGCCAGGGATCGTCCATTTAGTGGCTATCTGGCGCGTGGCGAAGTTGATTAGGGTCACGGTGCCTTCGCCCCGATTAGAGACGTAGAGATACTTGGAATCGCGGCTGGGATACAGTCCGTGAGTACCCTTGCCGGTTTCCATGAAGCCGATCTGTTTGAAGGCGTCGCCGTCAATGAGGTGAACACCATTGGCTTCCATGTTGGCGACGTAGAACACCTTGCCGTCTGGGGAAAGCTTGCAATCCTGCGGCATACCGACCGGAGTGAGTTTGAGTTTGCCAAGCACTTTCTGGGCGGCAACGTCCACTTTGATGATCTCGCCGCTGAACTCGCAGGTGGCAATAAAATACCGGCCGTCAATGGAATAGTCGATGTGGTTCACGCCTTTGCAAGGCACGGGAACGCGCTTGACCACTTTCATGGTCTGAGCATCGCGAAAGTCGATTCGCTGCTCGCGCTCTGCCATCACAACCGCGTACTTGCCATCGGGAGTGAAGTAGAGGTTATAAGGATCGTCGACGTGAATGGTTTCGCCTTTGCGGCCCGTGGCCGGATCGATGGCGGTGAGGGCGTCAGCCAAATCCTGAGCCACCCAAAGGCGCTTGAGGTCCCAGGACGGCACCACGTGCTGCGGTTCGCGGCCCACTGCGAAATGATCGATGACCTTGTAGGTGGCTGGATCGATGATAGACACCGAATTGTCTCCGGCATTAGGCACGTAAATGCGCGAAGGGAAGTTCTTGACCACCGGGCTGAGCTTGCCCGGCCGCGTCTCCGAATAAATGTCATTGGGATCGATCACCGGAGGCATGCCCGGAAGCAGGTTCAGAACGGGCGGCCCTCCGGCAGCGCCGGAGAGTGGGGAAGCGTAGCTGCCGAGCGCGACGAACCAAAGCACTCCAAAGGCGGCGGCGACAGCGAAGAAGAGGGGTTTCATGCGAACGTAGGCACCCTGGATCAAGGTTAGCGCACAGGCTAAAGGCCGGCCGTCTTGCTTGGCGCTGCCGATTTCGTATTGGGAGTGCGGACGTGCTCTGGCCGAAATCCCAGCCCGAGCACGCGCGCCGGAATGCGGCGTAACACCGCGAGTCGCTGCAGAAGCTGAAACGGCAGCGGGAGCCGGCGAAGAGGGGCAGCCTTGCTCAAAGCCGGGCCAATCACACGTTTGTGCGCGAACACCTGAAATCTCTGGGTCATCTGCGTCGGAAACTCGCGCCGCTGTTGAACCTTGCGTAGCTGCTCGTCGCTCACCGCGCGACCGAGCAGTGGTTGCGCGAGGACGTTCGCGGCGGCAACAGCATCCTGAATGGCGAGATTGATGCCGACGCCGCCTATCGGGGACATGGCATGGGCGGAATCTCCGATGCACAATAGCCCCGGGCGCCACCACTGTCGTAAGTGATCGACCGCAACAGACAACAACTTAATATCGTTCCAATCCTTCAGCTCGAGTGTTCTTTCTCTCAGGAAAGGCGCCATGCTCGCGATATCCTCGCGAAACGCCGGCAAGCCTTTTTCCCGGATCGCGTCGAACGCTCCCTTGGCGATCACGTAGGCACACTGCCAGTAATCGTCGCGATCCAGAGTGACCAGGATCTTGCCCGCCCGGAAGCGGCCAAGCGTCTGATTTGGGTCGTCTGGCAGCCGCGAGATTCGCATCCAGAGCACATCGATGGGGGCTCCCCGGTCGATCACTTCGAACCCCGCTTTCTCACGCACAAGGGAATGCCGGCCGTCCGCTCCGATGGTCAAATCGGCCCGCACTTCGAGGGCGCCCTCTGGCGTTCGCGCCCGCACGCCGGCGATTCGGCCGTTGTCTTCGATGAGGCCGGTGACTTCAGCCTCCATCCGCAAATGGAATTGCGGATAGCGCTTTCCCTGCTCGGCAATGAAATTCAGAAAGTCCCACTGGGGCATCAGCCCTACGAATTGGCAGTGGGTAGGAAGGTGGGAAAAATCGGCAACAATCACTTGGAAATCGTCAATTTGAGCCCCAATTTGCGGCAGCTCCTGATGCGGCCGCCTCAGAAAGTCATCCAGCACGCCAAGCTCGTACATCAGCTCAAGCGTCGAGGGATGAATGGTGTCGCCCCGAAAATCACGCAAGAAGTCCGCATGCTTTTCGAGGACCACCACCTCGACTCCCGCCCGAGCAAGCAGAAAACCCAACACCATCCCCGCGGGTCCGCCGCCTGCGATACAGCAAGGTACTTCCATCACCTAGCCTGTCTCGTCACCGAGCCTCCGCCCTGTCAGCAAATAGTTCCGCACGTAGTCGTCGATTGCTTCCGCCAATCCTCGGAACTCCGTCTTGATTCCGGCTCGCCTCAACTTGGTCAGATCCGCGCAGGTAAAGTACTGATACTTCGGCCGCAGAGTCTCTGGCATCTCGATAAAATCAATCGCCGCCGGCCGGCCCAGCGCTGCGAAAATCCCGTGCGCCAGATCCAGCCACGAGTGCGCCTGCCCCGCCCCAACGTTGAACAATCCGCCGCCGTCCACCTTCTCCGCCAGCTCAACGGTGGCTGCTACTGCGTCTTTCACGTACAGAAAATCGCGCTGCTGGCCGCCGTCGGGATACTCCGCGCGATAGCTCTTGAACAACGACATGCGTCCGGTTTCCTGAATCTGGTAAAACGCCTTGTGAACCACGCTGCGCATGTTGCCTTTGTGATCCTCGTTCGGGCCGAACACATTAAAGTATTTGAGGCCCGTGATCTTCTCGAGCAAGCCAGATCGTTCGGCGTAGGAATCAAACAGATGCTTCGAATAGCCATACATGTTCAACGGGCGAAGCGAGGGCAACGGCCGGCTTTCGGAAAGATCTTGCTCGAGCGCTCCGTAAGTCGCTGCCGAGGACGCGTAGACAAACCGCCGACCTCCATTCAGGGCAAAGTGCGCCAAAACCTTGGTGAATTCGAAATTATTGCGGATCAAATAGCTGGCGTCGGTCTCAGTGGTCGAAGAGCACGCGCCCAGATGAAAGACTGTAGCGATGTCTTGGAATTGAGCCGGTGACACGAGCACTCGCCGCTCGAGGTCATCCCCCTCCAGGTAGTCGGCAAACTGAAGCGCAACCAGGTTCTTCCACTTCTCGTCCTGGCGCAACAGGTCGCTTACTAGGATGTTGGTATGCCCGCGGCGATTCAGCTCCCAGATCAGGGCGCTGCCAATCAGCCCCGCCCCGCCCGTGACCAGAATTCGACCTTTCGCCAGATCAGTCATAATTCGAAAAGGCTGTCAGCTATCGGCACTCAGCTTTCAGCCAGACCGGTCCGGCTGACTGCTGATCGCTGAAAGCTGCCTTATTTCCGCCGCTCGCCTGCTCCTTGCACGATCAGAAGCGGAACCCTGGTGTGATGGCGGACGGAGTTTATGGTAGTGCCTAACACCAGGTCCATCAGACCGCGATGCCCGTGCGCGGCCAGTATCAGCAGGTCCGGCGCAAGCTCTTTCGCCGCCAGAACGATCTCCGCGGCAGGGTCTCTGCCGTGCCGCACCACCGTCTCCACTTCAATGCCCTCCGCTCGGGCAGCGCCGGCAAGTTTCTCGAGATATTCCGAGTCCTCGGCCACTTCCGCCGTAGAGGCGATCGCGCCAAACACCTGGCTGGTTACACCTTCCTCGACGTGAAGCAGAATGAGACGCGCGCCGTGGGCCTCTGCCAGCGACATTGCATTCGACATGGCGGCCCGGTCGGCCACCGTGTGGTCGATGGGAACCAGAATCGTGCGGTAGCGCTGGGGCTCGATGGGGATGCTCTCCGCCGCTTCAATAGCCGTGGCTCGGGGCGTTTCGAGCGCCCGCCGCCGCTTCAACATCGGCCAGAACGCCACCACAGCTAGCAATCCCACCAGGAAGACCGATGTCAGCACGGTAATCACCGCGGCCCAAAGACTCCCTCCCGCCAGCCACTCGGTCACTTGCTGCCAGGCCAGCCCGATATCCAGGGCCAAAATCAGAACCGTCGTGCTCCACGCCAGCGCCTTCACCCAGCCGCGGTTGGCAAAGCCGCCCATACGCCGGGGGTCGCTGGTGAACTGTACCAGCGGTATCACCGCAAACGGGAGCTGCAGGTTGAGAATTACCTGGCTCAAAATGATCAATTGATAGCTGCCCGTGTCGCCCGCATAGGCGATCGTCAGGGCCGCCGGTATGATCGCCAATGCCCGCGTGATAGCCCTGCGCAGCCACGGGCGCACCCGCAAGTGCAGGAATCCTTCCATGACGATCTGCCCGGCCATGGTCCCGGTCAGCGTGGACGATTGGCCCGAACAAAGCAGCGCCGCGCCGAACAGCAGGCTCGCCGCCGTGGTTCCGAGAAGAGGAGTCAGGAACTGATGCGCCTGCTGGATTTCGGTGACTATGATGTGATGCTTGAAAAACACCGCGGCCGCAAGCACCAGAATCGCGGCATTCACCAGCAGCGCCCCGTTTAGCGCGAGGACCGAATCCAGGAAATTGTAATGGCAGGCGCGGCGCCGGTCCTCATCGGTGTTCTCCAGACGCCTGGTCTGGACCAGCGCCGAATGCAGGTACAAATTATGCGGCATCACGGTAGCGCCCAGAATGCCCACCGCGATATATAAGCTGCCGCCACCCAGCCGCGGAATCAAGCCGCTGAGGATTTCGGCCCCGTTCGGATGGGCCAGCAGAATCTCCACCCCGAAGCAGCCCGCAATGGCAGCGATCAGGCCCAGAATGAAGGCCTCGATGACGCGAATCCCCATGCGCGTGAACCACAGCACCAGCAGCGTGTCAGCGGCCGTGATCAAAACCCCGTACAACACCGGAATCTTGAAAAGCAGATTGATCCCGATCGCCGCGCCCAGCACTTCCGCCAGGTCACAAGCCACAATCGCAATTTCGCTAAGTATCCACAGTGACCGCGAAACGAAGCGCGGATACTCTGCCTGACAGGCCTGGGCCAGGTCGCGCCGGGTGACGATCCCTAGCCGCGCACTGAGCGTTTGCAGCAGGATGGCCATCAGGTTTGACAGCACGATCACCCATAGCAACCGGTAGCCGAACCGCGCGCCGCCCTCCAGATCGGTGGCCCAATTGCCCGGGTCCATGTAACCAACGCTCACCAGATACGCCGGCCCACCGTAGGCCAGCATGCGCCGCCACGTGCTGGCGTGTGAAGTCTTTACCGTCGCGTTTACATCTTCGAGCGACAGACTCCCACGATCAAATGGTCGCGAAGTGAGCATTCTTTATATTTCAGCTTAGCCAAAGCGAACTCTTATTTGTCGCTCGACCAAGCATGTGGCACAGGCTTTAGCCTGTGTCAGAACCACAGCCTGAAGGCTGTGCCACCAAGCATGTGGCACAGGCTTTAGCCTGTGTCAGAACCACAGCCTGAAGGCTGTGCCACAAGACCCTGACGCCTGTTTGACGATACAATCTACTTCGAGTGTGCCGTCAACTAAAGCTGTAGCTACTCTTCCCACTGAGGCGCCTGTTGCCGCCAACCGTTGCCTCGTTCACCCGGGCCCGCCCGAGGCGCGCATGGTCCGCGGCCGCTCGCACCGCGACACCGTAAGCCGTTCTGCGCTAGGCGACCTTCACGCCTCTGCCCGCAAGATCGACGTGATAGCCACCCTCCGCCAATTCCAGGCCGAGCGCGTTCCCGCTCTGCTGCCCGAGAAATATAGGCGCATGTCCGTCTCCCCTTTCGCCTTCTTTCGCGGCTCGGTAGGCCTGATGATAGCCGATCTCGCGCGCCTGCCGCACACCGGCATCATCACGCAGTTATGCGGTGACGCCCATCTCCAAAACCTTGGCTCGTTTGAGGCCCCCGATGGACGAATCATCTTCGACATAAACGATTTCGATGAAACCATCGCCGGCCCCTGGGAGTGGGACGTCAAGCGCATGGCTGTCAGCTTTGTCCTGGCCGGCCGCGAGGCCAATCATGGCCGTTCTGGCTGTTCGCTGGCTGTCGAGACTCTGCTGGCCACCTATCGCGAAGCAATCGCGCGGCTGGCTGCCTTCCCTATCTTGGACGCTGCCCGCCTGCGCACACACCTCGAAGCAGGCGCTCCTCCTGTCTCGGCCGCCCTTCGCCAGTCTCGCCGCGCCCGGCCGCTCGACCTGGTGCAGAAATATACCGTTAGAGTCAACCACACAGACCGCGCGAAGCGGCACGGGACAAAAGACAAACGCACTCGAAGCGGCCGTGAACCAGTCCGTAGAAAGCAGGCTCCTCGAGAGGGAGGCCAAACCATTTTTGTCGACCTCCCGCCGGTTCTCAGGCGCGCATCGGATTCCGAGCGCCGCGCCGTTCTCGCAGCCCTTCCGCTTTACCGCCGCACCCTTTCCCCGGAGCGCCAGCACTTTTTTGACTTTTTCCAGCCATGCGATGTCGGATTCAAGATTGTCGGCACAGGCAGCGTCGGTCTCCGCGACTGGGTGGTTCTCATGTTTGGGAACGGTGAACTGGATCCTCTTTTCCTGCAGGTCAAGCAGGAGGTTTGTTCCGCGTACTCGGGCGCCCTTGGTTCGCCTCTAGACGATCACCAGGGGCAGCGCGTCGTCGATGGCCAGCGCCGTATTCAGGCTTTCTCCGACCTCCTGCTGGGCTGGACCACCGTTGGAAGACATCAGTATCTCGTCCGCCAGCTTAACGACCACAAAGGCAGCATCGATCTCGCGAGCCTTCGGGGCGACGGTTTGCGCTCGCTTGCCGAAGTGGCGGGCGAGCTGCTTGCGCATGGCCACGCCCGGGCGGGCGATGCGAGAGAGATACTTGGCTACCTGGGAAACGGCGAGAAGGTATCCGATTCCATCACCCGGTTCGCACATGAGTACGCCGCTCTTGTGGACGCCGATTTCAAGGTGTTTCGAGTGGCTCTCAAGAAGGGCCAACTCCCCAGGCGTTGATTCGTCCAGGCGTAAAAGCACCGCGAATACATGTCTCAGCCCCATGCGTGAGCTTGGGGCCATGAGCCCAGCCGCCGGCAAAGATACTCTGGCGCCTGTAACGTTATCCTGTCCCGGAACGCATAACACTTAGAAGAAGGCCGATTAGCGGCGCCAACATTAACTATGGGGGCTGCGCGAAAATTCGATCTCGATCGCCGCCTCGAGGCTTACTTCGCTACCCTCCGCCCCTCCCTGAGAGACACGCTGAAGCGCGGCGTCGGGAATTGGCAAATCTATGCCGCGGTTACTCGATCGGCCATGGCCATCGCCACAGGCGCTTCGGCATCCCTTATTAGCAGCGGCATTCCATTCGCGCCGTCGCCCACCGCAAGCGTCAGGGTCGCCAAGCAACTTCGAACGAGTTCGCAGGACCTGCCGTTTATCGACGACGTCATGCTAGTCGTGGCCGGGCAGGGACAAGGCTTCCTGAGTCACAGCCCCGCGACACTTAAGGCTGCTGGCCAAGTGTACGCCCCGTCCATTGATCCAACTGGAGTGGTTCCGATGTTCGGCACAGCGAGCGTCGTTCAGCCCAGCGAATGGGTGTCGGTTTACGGGCACTACCTCGCCAGGGAAACCGCCTCCTGGAATGGCGATTTTCCGACTTCGCTCGGCGGAACCAGCGTGACCATTGACGGGAAACCGGCTTATCTTGCCTTTGTAAGCCCCACCCAGATTAACTTGCAGGTGCCGGCGGAGACGGCGATCGGTAGTACGGTCTCCGTTGTCGTCACCACTGCCGCCGGCATCGCGACTTCGACCGTGACCCTGAGTCAGTCCGCACCGTCGTTCTTCCTGTTCGGCAAACAATTTGTGTATGGAGTCATTCTCAGGGCCGACGGTTCGGGAGCCTACGGTGGAGGGACTTACGACGTCCTCGGCCCCACCGGCAGATCTCGCGGTTATCGCACCGTGGCCGCTCAGCCTGGCGACACCGTTGAGATTTTCGGTGTCGGGTTCGGACCGACTACTCCCGCCGTCCCGCCCGGGGAGGCGTTCTCTGGCGCTGCGCCAATTAACGACACCATCGACCTTTACATCAATAACGTTTTCGTCGAACCGACTTTCGTCGGGCTCAAGAGGGCTGGTCTCTATAAGATCAGACTGACCGTTCCGCCGTGCGTTGGCCAGGGAGAGGTTCCTATTCAGGCCAGCGTGGGCGGCATGCAAACCCAAACCGGTGTACTGTTCTCCCTGCAGAGCTCGGTCGCTACTTGCACTGGAGGCGGAACTGGCGGCGGAATCGGCGGCGGAAATCTAGGCTTCACCGGAGGCGGAAGTGGATTCGGTTCAGGTGGAGGAACCGGCGGTGGAGGTGGTGGAGGTACTGGCGGCGGGGGCGGTGGTGGGACCGGTGGCGGAGGCGGCGGTGGTACTGGAGGCGGATCGGGCGGCGGAACTGGCGGCGGTGGCGGCGGTGGGACTGGTGGTGGAACTGGCGGCGGAGCAGCAATCCAAAAACAGCCATATCACCCTAAGCTACGATTCGCGCCAAAGGTAGAGGATGTTTAGGTCAGCCTCAGAATTTACGCGGAAGGCAAATTCAGTGGTCTCCAAGGCTATGTTGTGGTTGATCGCGGTGAGCGTAGTGTCGCTTGCATTGTTTGGTCAAAAGGCGCCGAGAGCAGCGCCCATACCAAACGACCCTCTCGAACTGGTCACCGGCCCGATCAATGCGGTCGACGCGCCCGCGAGAGCGGCCGCCCTTCGACTTCTCGACCGCGCGCGAAACAGCTACGCGCTGCGAAGTGCCGGCCAGGGTTACGATCTCAAGGTGACCTTCACGGTTAACTCCGGTGGTCAAACAGAATATGACGGCGCCTGGGAGATGGAGGATGTGTTCGACCCCAGCCAGGGATTGCGCTGGACCGCGAAAAGCTCGGCCGCATACTCAATCACCCGGATTTCCTCCAACGGGATGTTCTACGGAGAGGAGACGGCCAGCCACATACCGCTCCGCTTGCAGGAGGCGCGCGCGGCCTTGTTCGACCCAATCCCGTCTTCGAAAAGCATTGAGCATGCTTCGATCCGAACGTCGAATACGGTCTTCAACGACACCCAACTAACCTGCGTTCTGCTATCCGATTCCGCAGAAACCGCAGGGGCCGCTCCCGGCCGGCGCTGGGACGAAACTGAGGAGTGTATAGATCCGCAAACCGGATTGCTCCAGACCCATTCGCAAGTGCCTGGGCGCTACTACGCCTATGAGTACTCGAACGGCCCTCAACTTGCCGGTCACGTACTGCCTCGAAAAATAACCGTGACCGAAGCCGGCGAAACCGTAACGGAGATGTCGATCGACAGCCTCACGGAGGTTCGATCTGCTGATCCAAGCCTGTTCGTGCCCACCCAGGAAATGAAGGCGCGAGGACGCGCAATCGCCATGGCAGGGGCGCAAAAAGTCTCGCGCGTTCTCGGACGCGGCACGTTCGCCCCTAGCCTGGAGCCCCACGTAGTCTGTGTGTTCGGCGTGGCTACGCCATCGGGGCAGCTCGTCGAAGCGCACTCCCTGCAGCCGTCTGATCCAAACAGTCAACTGGCTGTCGACGCCGCAAAAAAGATGAGTTTCATCCGCCGGGCGCCAGAGGGCCTATACCCTGAGCAACATTTTGTTTTTGTGATCGAGAAGTTTGTTTCTTCGCCATAGGCTCCCCGTAACAGCGGCGAGAATGAGGAATTAAACGCGCGGCTCGGGCCGGGCGTCTTCGCTAAATGACCTCGTGTAAGATCCTCTTGGTCGGGTGGGATGCGGCCGACTGGAAAGTCATCCATCCGCTCATGGACGCCGGCAAAATGCCTAACGTCCAGCGTCTCGTCAAGAGCGGCGCCAGTGGACAGATCGCCACCCTGCATCCGCCCCTATCGCCGATGCTGTGGACTTCCATCGCCACGGGAAAGCGGCCCTTCAAGCACGGGATTCACGGTTTCACCGAGCCAGCGCCAGACGGAAGCGGCGTGCGCCCGGTGACGAATCTTTCGCGGACAACCAAAGCGCTATGGAACATTCTCAACCAGAACGGTCTGCGCAGCGTTGTCGTCGGCTGGTGGCCCAGCCATCCGGCCGAACCGATCAACGGCGTGATGGTTTCCGACCACTTCCACCGCGCCACCAGGCCGCTTCACGAGGGCTGGGCGCTGCCGGCGAATGCAGTTCATCCTCCGGAATTGGCACAGAAGTTGGCGGATCTGCGCATGCATCCCGACCTCTTAACGCCGCAGATGGTCGAGCCGTTTATTCCGCTTGCTAAAGACATCGATCAGGATCACGACAAGCGCGTGGCCGTCGTGCTCCGGACGCTGGCGGAATGCATGAGCATTCATTCCGCCGCCAGTTGGCTGCTGGAAAACCAGCCGTGGGATTTCTTCGCCGTCTATTTCGAAGCCATCGATCACTTCTGCCACGCATTCATGCGGTACCATCCGCCGCGGCAGTCGTGGATCACGGAACGCGACTTCGAGCTTTATCACAACGTGGTCTCCGCGGCGTACCAGCTCCACGACGAGATGTTGGGAACCCTGCTGAGGAAAGCCGGTGACGAAACCACGGTCATCCTCATGTCGGATCATGGCTTCCATCCGGATCACCTGCGTCCCGCAGCTATTCCCGACATCCCCGCCGGACCTGCGATCGAGCACCGCGACTTCGGTGTCTTCGCCATCAATGGGCCGTGCATCAAGCAGAACGAGTTGCTGCACGGCGAATCGGTGCTTGACGTTGCACCCACGATTTTGACGCTTTACGGACTGCCCGTGGGCGAAGATATGGACGGCAAAGTGCTATCACAGGCCTTCGTGAAATCGCCGACGGTAGCGTTCATTCCGAGCTGGGAAGGTGTGCCAGGCGCGGATGGGCGACATCCGCCTCATACACGCCTCGATCCGGTCGCGGCGCAGGCAGCGCTGGAGCAGATGATTGCCTTGGGTTATATCGAACGGCCGGATGAAAATCGCGAAGTAGCGATTAACAAGACCATCCGCGAGCTGCGCTACAACCTCGGCGAGGCATACCAGGACGAAGGCAGACACGTGGAAGCCCACGAGATCTTCAGCGAGCTGTCTAAAGCCGACGCCGATGAGCAGCGCTTCGCCGTGCGTCTGTTCGTTTCGTGCCAGGCGTTGGGGATTCACGAAGAGATGCGGCGTATTGTCGAAGACCTCGATGGCCGCCGCAGGGCGTTGAGTCAAGAAGCGGAGACAAGGATCAATGAGTTGCTCCACGTCGCCGAGGAACGTGCCGGCGAGAAAAAGAAGGCTGGCGCGGCCGACTCCCAGACAGAGAACGCTGAGGCCGGATTCGAGTCGCTTCTTAGCAGCGAGGAGCGGCGTGAGATCGCACGCTGGCGTAACCTGGCGCGTTATCAGCCGTCCGTCACCGATTACTTGAAAGCGCAGTTGTTGGTGGCGGAGAAGCGGTACGCCGAGGCGCTAGCCGCCCTCGAGCGAGTAACGGAGGGCCACGAGGCTCGGCCGGGACTGTTGCTGCAGACCGCGGATCTATATCTGCGCCTGGGCCGCGAACGCGCCGCGCAACGGGTCTATAAACAAGCGTTGGCTATCGATCCCGATAACGCTCAGGCGCACATCGGCTTGTGCCGAATGGCACTCCGCCGGCGGAAATACGGAGCTGCCGCGCATTCGGCTCTGGATGCGTTGCAGAAGATCTATCACGATCCGCTAGCCCATTTCCTGCTTGGCCGCGCGTTAGCGGGAATGAAGGAGTACGAGCGCGCGGCGGAGGCGTTCCGCGCCGCCATCTCCTTCAACCCGAATTTTCCAGAAGCGCACGCTCGACTCGCCGCTTTGCTTGAAAAGCAGTTAGGCGACACCGAATCCGCGCGCGAACATCGACGCCTCGCGCGCAGTATGAAGGGTCGCGGGGCTTTGCATGCTCTGCTCCCGGCGGTAGCTGAAAGAGCGGAAAGCGCGACCGAGGTTTTGACGTCGCCCGATACTCAGATTGCGCCCACAAGCGCGGAGATGCCGCCACTTTCGGAGTCCCTCATCGTCGTGACCGGCCTGCCGCGCTCGGGGACTTCCCTGCTCATGCAAATGCTGGCCGCTGGTGGCATCTGCGTCCTTTCAGACGAATTGCGGGCAGCGGATGCAGACAATCCGCGCGGTTATCTCGAATTTGAGCCCGTCAAGAGCCTGCTGAGGGATTCGAAATGGCTGATCGAGGCGCGCGGCAGAGTCGTCAAGATTATTGCCCCGCTCCTGGTCGCTTTGCCGGCGGGCCTGGCCTGCCGCGTGATTCTGTGTGAACGCGATCTCGATGAGGTACTGGATTCTCAGGAGCGGATGCTGCGGCGCAGCAATCAATTGCGGGCCGCGACATCCGAGCGCCGGCAGTTGCTGAAAGGCGAATACCTCCGCACGCTTGGCCGGGCGAAAGCCATGCTGACACGGCGCCCGGGCACGCAGCTTCTCGTAATCCAACACAACAATGCGATTTCCGATCCGCTTGTCACTGCCGGGAGGATAAACAAATTTCTCGGCGGTGGACTCGATATAGCGAAGATGGCGGCCGCAGTCGAGCCCGCTCTCCATCGAAGCCGCGCTAGCCTTTCTGCATTTGAAGGAACACCCGATGCGACTGCGTAACAGGGTATTCTCAAGAAAGGAGCCGAAAGAAGGGAGCCAACGGAATGGAACTTCACGTCACCGGTGAACTGGAAGCCAAATTGACGCACTCCGCCGCCAAGCAAGGGCGGAATCCTGACGAGCTGGTGCAGGACGTGTTGATGCGCTATTTCGAGGAAGAGGCACGCTTTATCGATGCGGTGAAGCGCGGTGAGGATGCCTTGCAGCGTGGTGAGTACCTTACTCACGAGCAGGTGGGCCAGCGTCTCCAGCGCTTTCTTCAGCCCTGATGGAAGTCCGTTGGTCGTTGCCCGCCGCAGAAGATTTGGAGCGCATTTGCGAACGCATTCAGCGGGACAATCCGGAAGCAGCCCGCCGCGTCGCTCTGGCCATCTATAACGGATGCGCCAGGTTGAAGGAGCACCCCTACGCTGGGCGAGCGAGCAGCCGCATCAGCGGACGGCGCGAGTTGGTGTTTTCATCGTTGCCTTACATCGCTGTCTATCAGGTGACGGAACACGCGGTTGAAATCTCGCGCGTTTACCACGGTGCGCAGGACTGGCCATAACGCCTCATACGGGCATAAGACAAGCTCGTCCACACCACTCGTGATACGACCCCTGGCCCGGGTAGCCTAGTTTCGCGGAGCCACCACATGGCGGTATCGATGTTCCGGCTTTGGCGCGCCGGGCTGGAAACAGTCCTGCCGGATGAAGCGTACCTTGCCAGGCAGCCACTCGCACGCCTCCGCCACCGCCATAGTCAACTGCTGTGGGTCCGCCTTGGCCCGCAAATTCACCGTGATCTCGTGCTCCCTCGCCGGCGACGCAGTCATATCTCCCGATACTTCCGGTTCGTCGCTGCTGCGGCACAGTCCCGCCTCCAGGAAACCCGACTCGCACCGGTCGGTCATCTTCAGATGCAGGATCGCTATTCTCGGCTTGGCAAGCGCTCCGCGTATGCCGTCAAACAAAGGGCCGGCTAGAGCCGTCGGCGACAGCGCTTCATCCAGCCGCACCACGATTCGCCAGTTCAGCCATCCCAATTCCGCCTCCGCGGCTGCGTAAAGCGCATAATCGACGTCCTCGAGTAATCGGCTCCCCGCTTCTATGCTCCCGCCCACCACTTCGGATAGCCACGCGCCCACTCCCTCCTTCGTTTTAGCGCTCAAGCTCCGCAGGTTCCGGTAGCCCTTGAATGCAGGCGCCGTCCGGCCCAGATCCGCCTTCGTCGAGCAGATCAAGTCGGCCTCCAGCAGCTGCTGCGTGAAAAGATACTTCATTTGCTCGTCCGCCCGAATGCCGGACAATTCGCGTGCGCGAGCCGGATCCACCAACACCGTGAACGGCGCCAATTGAAAACGTTTCGCGTACAGCGCCTTCAAGGGTTGCAGTACTGTCGCGGAGATATCGGTGCAACTGCCCACCGGCTCGACAAAAATCACCGCCGGCTCAATGCCGAGCAACCCCTCCACCGCCACAATCAGCTTCGAAAAATTACAGCAGAAGCAGCCACCGCCCACTTCGGCCGCCACCAGGCCCAGGCCGCGAGCCCATTCCGTGTCGACAAACTCTTCTCCCTGATCGTTGGTTACGATGCCGGCACGGATACCGTTGTTGGCAAGCATCTGCGTCGCGCAAAGAATCAGGCGCGTCTTACCGGCTCCGAGGAAGCCGCCCACGGGGACGATGATCGGTCTACGTTGGTCGAACACTAGCGCTCCGTTGTGATCGGCGCAAACGAGCGAGAAGCATGACGCACCCCCCTATGCCCCAGCCGTCTCGCGCGCATATCGCCATCCTTTTTCTTCGAGGGATTGTGTATTGTAGCTTACACTAGCCCCCTTGCCGGCTGTCGGCTTTATTCGCCCACGGTTTCTTCCTTCACCAGCGGCCCCTCGTGCCCGCGGGCATCGATCCGCCAGATCCCCATGATTTCCCCTCCCCCGATCGCCAGGCCCTCATCAAACAAGTTCACCGACGGGCAAACATGTTTCGGCACTAGATAGAGAACGGCGCCAACTTCCGGAAGCGCCTCGGGGGCCGGAACCTCCACCGGAAGGTGCTCTTCGCTTGGCTTCAGCGGCTGCCATTCCGGGTGTCCTAGCACAGCGCACGTTGGAACTCCGGCGTCAGCCGAGACGCTCTTGTGGCCCGCATCGCAGGTAAAGCGACGCGGTGAAGGATGACTCACCACAGTCGTCATCACCAGCGCTGCCGGCCGCAATCGGCGCAACTCCCCGATCTCACTCAACTGCTCCAGGCTAGACAGATCGTTGAAGACCATCGTCCCCGGAGATACTCGATGCACGAAACCGCCGCCCTGAAACGCTTCAAACCTCAGGGCACAAGGCAGCGCCGGCGTGCCCGACGTGATCACCTCCGCCGGCGATAACTGTTCCGCGTCGAGTCTCGCCACCAATTGCATCAGCCGTTCATAGCCGTGCTGCGCCTGAGCAATCCGCTCTGCGAGCGCTGGGGCTTGAATATGCCCGTCGTAGTAGTGCAGTCCCTGAAACTGAGATCCGCACCGCCGCGCCAGCTCCACAATTTCCCCGGCTCGCTCCTGCGAAATACCCGTACGATCCATGCCCGGATTCACGTCAATAAACAGCCCTACCCGCTTGCCCTGCCAGTAGTCCGCTTCGCTCGAGTTCTCGATGAGCACGGAGATAGTGACTCCGCTCCACTGCCTGGCCAGTTCAGCGACCCGCTCGGCATTGGCTCCCACCATCGGGTAGGCCACCAGCACATCGGTTGCTCCCGACTCGCAAATCGTCACCAACTCCCGGGTCGTGGCGCACTTGAACTGCCTTACTCCATGCTCCAGAAAACGGCGAATCACGTTCTTGCTCTTGGTCGTTTTCACATGCGGCCGCCAGCGGTCGCCGTCTCCGCCCATCTCGGCAATTGTGGCTTGAATGTTCCGGTCGATCCACTCCGGATACAGCAGCAATGCCGGCGTTTGTATCCGGCTCGCTTCCCGTACCTGATACTCAGCGAGCCCCGGCAATCTCACAATTCGCCCTTCAGATTCCGGTCGAAAAACGCAGTCATGCGTTCATACATCGTCTTGCGCAACGGGCCGCTGACGCCGTGACTTTTCTGCGGAAACAGCTCGAAGTCAAATTGCTTGCCGGCTGTCTCGAGCGCGTTCACCATTTGCATCGTGTTTTGAAACAGCACATTATCGTCTTCGAAATTGTGCACGATCATCAGCTTTGCCTTCAAATGCTCTGCTGCCAGCACGTTTGAGCTCTTCAAATATCCTTCCTTGTTCTCGCCGGGAAGGCCCATGTAGCGTTCGGTGTAAATCGTATCGTAGTTATGCCAGTCGGTTACCGGCGCGCCCGCGATTCCAGCTCTGAATACGTCCGGCGCGTGCAGCAGCGAGTAAAGTGTCATGTAACCCCCATAACTCCAGCCAAACATGCCGATTCGTCCCTCGTCGGCAAATCCCATGCCGATCAGTTTGTCGATCCCGGTTCGTTGATCGCCCAGCTCCGTCTTCCCCATCTCGCGATAGATAGGGGCCTCGAAGGCGTGGCCGCGGCCGAAAGTGCCGCGGTTATCCAGTTGCCAGATCACATAACCACGATGCGCCAGCACTTGCTCCCATCCCATCCCCTGCCACGAATTGCGGACGGCCTGGCCCACGCCGGGGCCGCCGTAAATGAACACAACCACGGGATACTTCTTCCCTGTCTCAAAGCCTGCCGGCTTGATCAGCTTCGCGAAAAGCGCCGTTCCGTCCTCCGCCGCCAGACGAATGATTTCGGTTGGAAGAATGTCGAAATCATCCAACTGCTTACGGTCTGCCGCGCGTGTCACGGCGACTTGCTTTCCAGAAGCATCGTGCAACGTCGTCTCTGGCGGATTCGCGAGGCTCGAGTATGTATCCAGATAATACGCCCCGTTTTCCGCCGCGCGAATGCGGTGCGTGCCGGCTTCCTTGGTTAGCTTCAGCGGCTCGCCGCCCTCGATCGATACCCGGTACAACTGCTCTTCGATCGGATCATCGGCATTCGAGGTGTAATAAACGAAGCCGTGTTCTTCGTCCACTGCCGCCACCTGCCGCACTTCCCAATCGCCGTGCGTCAGTTGCCGGATCAATTTCCCATCCTCGCCATACAGGTACAAGTGCCGGAAGCCGTTCCCCGCTTCACTGGTCCACAAGAACGCCGGCCGTTCCTTCAGAAAGTGAATCGAAGTTTGAAAATTCACCCACGTTTTGGATTCTTCGTGCAGCACTGTATGCGTCTTCCCGCTCTCGACATCGGCAAACAACAGATCCAGCTTGTCCTGCACCCGGGAGAGCCTCTGGATCGCGATGGCGCGCGATCCGGGCAGCCAGTTCACTCGCGAGATCAATGTGTATGCGCCGGAGGTGTACGCGCCCTCGCTGTGCTCACCGGCGCCAATATCCATCCACTTCGTCGGTCCGCCTTGGGCGCCGACAATACCAAGCTTCACGTCCGCGTTCGGCGTTCCCGCCTGCGGGTATCTTTCAGGCTCGGCTACCGCTCGCTCACCCAGTAAGTCCGCTTGCGGATAGACAAACTCCGTGCTGGTTTCGAACTGCAGATAGGCCACGTTTTTCGAATCCGGCGACCACCACGACGCAGTCGATATCTCGAGTTCCTCGGGATACACCCAGTCGAGTTTCCCGTTCATCCGCGTCTCCGTTCCATCGTGCGTCAACTGTGTCACCGCCCCGCTCGTCAGCGACAGGACGTACAGATTGAAGCCATGCCGGTACAGCACGCTCTTTCCATCCGGCGACAGCTTTGGATCTTCTTCTTCGCCATCGGCGCCCGTGGCTCGGTGCTTCGCTTTGCCGTCGCCGCGAACTTCGAACAGTCCCGCAGCCGTCGCCACCAGCAGGTCCCGTCCGTTCGGAAACCACTCCATCGAATTCACGGCAACCCGCCGGTTCTGCCAGCCAAAAGGCTTCTGCCCGCCAGCCGGCTTTTTCTCCTGCTTCTCGAGTGCTTCCAGATCGAACCACTCGGCAGCCTTCGCCTTCTCGGCGTCAAACAGGAACACCTTACCCTTTTCCTGGTACACATAGGCTTTCCCATCCGGCCGCCAGATTGCCGCTGACGCGAAGTCGCCGCGCGGCTTAAGAATGTCGTCGATCGTGACAGGTTTCTTCGAAGGCGTACCTGCCGCCGCGAACATAAGACCAATCGTCAACCCGCATGCTGTCGCACGCAGAAAAACTTTTCGCATTGTCTGTCCTTTTGGATTTATCAACTTACTCGCTCCAATCGGCTCCGTCCGATTAGCGCTACTTTGCGCCCAGTTTCTCGAGGACCATTTTGAAATCCGCTTCGATCCGGCCCTCTTTCCAGTGGCTGGTCATCGTCAGAGTTTTGCCGTCGGGCTCGAGCGTCCATCGCTCTTCGGTAAGGGCCGCTTGTCCCTTGTTCGTCGCGGCCGTCCGGATTACCAGCGTCTCGCCGTCCCAGTAACAGTGGTTCGTGGCTTCATGCCCGTTCACCACGTTGGCAGAATCGCGCCCGTCGGTGTAATAAACAAGGTCGCTACTCCTTGATTTTCCGTCAACTGTCTGCTCGGTGTGGAGATTAATTGTGACTCCCTGATGATCAATCGTCCTGACAATCCGATCCGGCGCCCGCACAATCCCGAAATCGCTCTTTTCCTTCACCATTTGCCAAACGCCGCTAAAGTTCGGCTTCTGACTCCCCTGGGCCAAAAAACAGCCCGCAAGCAGCACCGTAAACACCGCTTTCAAGATTCGTTGCATAGTCACTACCATTTACTCTCATGTTCTCCGAGGCGCCTTGGTTCTGCCCCTTGGCCCCTGACCCATGACCGCTTCGCCATCACCGCCCCACCACAATTTTCATCTCACTTCCCATCAATCACTTACCCGCCTTTTCTTAGCTCGATTCGTCTTTGCCCCTGAGATCCTCACTCTCGAAAGGCAATTCTTTGCCTTGTTCTCAGTACTGGGTGCTGACGGATGATGACGCGCTCGAGCGCGTGGCGCCTGATCTCTCCCATTCGCGGATCCTTAACAACCGAAAACGAAAGGAAACTAGCCAATTTCATGAAGACATTTGTTGTCGCCAAGAGTCTGCTTTCGCTTCTCCTGGCATCTCTATTATTGGTAACCAGCGCCTGCTCCGTGAGCGGCACCGAGTTGCTCGACGCAGCGGTCTCTGCCGCTGATGCCACGGTGGCCGTTTTGTCCACCGCCGACCTCATCCCTCCTCAGGACCAGGCATATGTAAATGCGGTCCTCGACGGACTCAACTTCGCGACTCAGGAACTGAGCTCCAAGAAGTCCAGTCTCCAGATCGCGGTTGACATCGTCAACGAGTTCAAGAACGCTGTCGTCCCGGACCTCACCGGTCTGAGTCCGGCGCAAGCCGAGCAGGTTAAGGCTTTAGCTGCGGCGGTCGCCGCGTTTCTCGCTCCTTTTGCGCAGATTGTTCCTGCAGCGGCTCAGGCTCCGGCCTTTGAAACCCAGCTCAGCAACCAGCCAAAACTGACACTCGAGCTGCGCCTTCACTTATTCGAGCTCCGTCACAAGATCGCCGGCATCCAGAAGCACGCCTCGCACGTCTTCTCGACACTCGACAAGTAAGCCGCCTGTGTTTTAGCACCAAAAACCGAGGGGTGGGCCGACGCCATCCCTCTCTTGGCTTCTGCCTTTTGACTCCTGCCGCCTGCCTTCTGACTTCTCCCTCCCGTGATAGTTTGTTTCAATTGATATATGCGGCTGCCGTGGGTTCTCACACATTCTTTAGCCTTCGCGTCGGCCGCTGCCACCCTGCTTGGAAATCCCCTGACCGCAGCCCAATCCCCATCTCCTGACTTTCAGCGCGACATCGCTCCGATTCTCGAAAAGTCTTGCATCGCGTGCCACAGCCGCGCCATGACCCAGGGCCAGCTTCGCCTCGATTCCGAAGCCGCCATCCTGCGTGGTGGCGCCAATGGGCCCGCTATTGTTCCCGGCAAAAGTAGTCAGAGCCTTCTAGTCAAACGGATTCTTGGTACTACTGACGCCCCTCGCATGCCGCTAGGTCTGCCGCCGCTTTCTTCGAATCAAGTCAATCTGATCCGCCGTTGGATCGACACAGCTTCAATTCGCAGCGGCGCTGCTACTCAACCGCCCTCACCGCCTTCGGCATCTGCGGCTTCAGCCTCAACACCTCCTGCATCGACGCCTGTTCCCTCCGCTGCCGCCTCTGGCGTCTTTGCCGCCGAAGTCCGCCCCCTTCTTGCCTCCCGCTGCTATCGGTGCCATGGCCCCGATCTTCAGCAGAATGGTCTTCGCCTCGATTCGCTCGCCGCCCTCCTGAAAGGTAGCGATTCCGGTCCGGTCGTCGTCCCTGGCAGCAGCGCGAAGAGCCGCCTGGTGCGTCGCCTGTTATCCCAGGAACGCCCTGCCATGCCCTACGGCGGCCCACCGCTCGCCGCTAGTCAGATCGCGGCTATTCGCAAGTGGATCGACGCTGGCGCTCCGGGTCCCGATTCCGCCGCGCCCCTTCCGGTTGCCCCCCCGAAACTACATTGGTCCTACGTGAAGCCCGTGCGGCCCGCGCTCCCTTCCGTCAATTCCACCTGGGTTCGCAATCCTATTGACCGTTTCATTCTGGCCCGCCTAAAGCAGGAGGGACTTCAGCCATCTCCGGAAGCCTCCAAAACTACGCTCCTTCGCCGCGTCTATTTTGACCTGATCGGCCTGCCGCCGTCGCCGGCTCAAGTCGATGCTTTCCTGGCCGACCGGAGCCCGAAGGCTTATGAGCATGCCGTCGATCAGCTACTCGCTTCGCCTCAGTATGGAGAACGGTGGGCTCGTCCCTGGCTCGATCTCGCTCGCTACGCCGATAGCAACGGGTATGAGAAGGACAACCTTCGCGTTGCCTGGACCTATCGCGACTGGGTGATTAAAGCCTTGAACGCCAATATGTCGTTCCGCCAATTCACCATCGAACAAATTGCCGGCGACTTGCTTCCCACCCCGTCCACCGACCAGCTCATCGCCACCGGGTTCCATCGCAACACTCTGCTTAATGAAGAAGGCGGCGTCGATCCCGAAGAATACTACTGGTACGAACTGGTGGATCGCACCAATACCACGGCTTCCGTCTGGCTCGGCTCAACCCTGGGTTGCGCCCAATGCCACAACCACAAGTTCGATCCCTTCACGCAGAAGGATTACTATCGATTCCTCGCCTTCTTCTCGCATAACGACTACACCACCGTCGGCTCGCTTAATGAGAAGCACGCTTCCGAGCCGGTCCTTGAACTGCCGACACCCGAGCAAACCGAAAAAGCGACTCAAATCCGGTCCCGTATCGCTGAATGGCGCAAAACGCTCGATACCGAAACGCCCGATCTCCAGAGCGCTCAAGCCGCCTGGGAAGCCTCAACCAGGCAGCAGGAGAGCCAATGGGTGGTTCTCAAACCCAAAACCGCCGTCTCGCTCGGTGGCGCCACGCTCACTATTAACGACGACGGCTCGGTGGTTGCTTCCGGAAAGAACGCGCAAGCCGATACTTACTCGCTCGAGATCGATGTTCCCGCGGGCTCTATTTCCGCGGTTCGCTTGGAAGTGCTCAACGATCCCAGCCTTCCGCACAACGGGCCCGGCCGGTTGCCCGATGGCAACTTCTTCTTGAGCAACTTCGATGTCGAGGCGCATTCTGGCGGCGCCTCCATTCCCATCGCCTTTAAGAAGGTGGTCGCCAGCGATCAGCAGGATGGCTACGGCGCAGCCCGCATCCTTATCAAAGAACCCGGGGTGCACGGCTGGTCCATTAATCCCGACGCGCCTTACGGGACGCCCCATCGGTTTGCCGTCTTCAGTCCCGAAAAACCGGTCACTCTTTCCACCGCCGGCTCTCTTTCCATCCAGCTCAAACACATCATGCGCCACGCCGCGCCGAGCATTGGCCGCTTCCGTATCTCGATAACTTCTCAGCCTGACGCGGATGCCATTGCGCAACTGCCGGCGCGCTTGTGGCCAATTCTCGACGTCGCCCCGGACCACCGAACTCCGGATCAGGTAACCGCTCTGGCTGCAGGCTACCGCGCCATTAGCCCGCTACTCGACCCTGCCCGAAAGCAGATCGCCGATGCGGATGCTGAGCTCAAGAAGCTGGGCATCGTCACCGCGCTGATCATGCGCGAGAAGAAGCCCTACGTTCGCCCGGTTACGTTCATGCGCCAGCGTGGGAGCTTTCTGAGCAAAGGCGACCAGGTTGACGCCGACGTTCCCTCGGCTCTTAACCCGCTGCCGCCCGGCGTCACGCCCAATCGTCTGGCCCTGGCAGACTGGCTGGTGAGCCCCGACAATCCGCTCACTGCGCGCGTCGCTGTCAACCGCTTCTGGGAGACAATCTTCGGACGCGGCATCGTCGAGACCACCGAAGACTTCGGTACCCAAGGCGACTTGCCGTCTCATCCTGAATTGCTCGATTGGCTCGCAGTCGAGTTCATGGATTCCGGCTGGGATATGAAGGCCGCAATCCGTCTAATCGTCACCTCCGCAACCTATCGCCAGGATTCGAAGGCCAGCCCCGCCCTGGTTGCAAAGGATCCCTACAATCGCCTGTATGCGCGCGGGCCTCGCTTCCGCTTTGAAGCCGAAACCGTTCACGACGCCGCGCTTTCGGTCAGTGGCTTGCTCAGCTCCAAAATGTTCGGCCCCAGCGTCTTCCCCTATCAGCCGGATGGCATCTGGGATGTTCCCTACAGCAGTGACAAATGGATCCCCAGCACTGGGGAAGATCGCTATCGCCGCTCCCTGTATACCTTCGTTCGCCGCAGCGCGCCTTATCCTAGCCTGTCCACCTTTGACGCACCCAGCCGTGAGTTCTGCACCGTGCGCCGTGTTCGCACCAACACTCCCCTCCAGGCCCTCACCACGCTTAATGATCCGTTCTTCATGGATGCCGCCCGAGCCCTCGCCACGCGCATGAAGGCAGAGGGCGGCGCCGATGACTCCGCCTGGATCCGTTACGGCTTCCGCCTTGTCACCTCCCGGCCTCCTACTGCGGCCGAGCTGGCCGCCACCCTCGCCTATCAGCATGAGCAGGCGGCGCGTTTCGCAGCCAACCTCAAAGAAGCTGCCGCCTTGCTCGGAATGAAAGACGGTGTTCCCGATCCGGAGCTCGCCGCCCTCACCCTCACTGCCAACGTGCTCTTGAATCTCGACGAAGCTTTGACCAAGGAATAAAACCATGCCGCCTTCTGACCCATCTGACCGCTTGTTGCATGAGTCGACCCGCCGCTGGTTCTTTCGCCAGGCGGGCTTCGGGATTGGAACCGCCGCGCTTTCCAATTTGCTTGCTCCCGGCCGCCTCGATGCCGCTTCCGAGAATCCCCTCGCGCCCAAGCCGCCAATGTATCCGGCCAAAGCCAAGAGCGTCATCTTCCTCTTCATGGCAGGCGCCCCCTCTCAGGTCGACTTGTTCGATTTCAAGCCCACCTTGCAGCAGTATGACGGTCAGAACGTCCCCGCCGAACTGATGAAAGGCGAGCGCTTTGCCTTCATCAAGGGCACGCCCAGGCTGCTCGGTTCCCCCTACGAGTTCGCCCGCGTCGGCAACTCGGGCGCCGAAATCTCAGAGTTGCTGCCGCATTTGCGCACCGTCGCCGACGACATCTCGATCATCCGTTCCATTCACACCACCCAGTTCAACCACGCCCCGGCCCAAATCTTCCTCAACACCGGCTTCCAGATCATCGGCCGGCCCAGCATGGGCGCATGGTCGACTTACGGGCTGGGCAGCGAGTGTAAAGATCTGCCGGGTTTCGTCGTTCTGATCTCCGGAGAAAATCAGCCGGATGGCGGCAAGGCCTGCTGGGGAAGCGGTTTTCTCCCCACCGTGTATCAGGGCGTCGAATTCCGCTCTCAAGGCGACCCGGTCCTGTTCCTCACCAATCCCCCGGGCGTCGACGCCAAATCTCGCCGCGATTCGCTCGACCTGCTCAAGAGCCTCAACCAAGACCATCTCCAGGCAACCGGCGATCCGGAAATCGCCACGCGCATCAACTCGTACGAAATGGCCTACCGCATGCAATCGAGCGTGCCCGACCTGGTGGATATTTCACACGAGCCGCCATCCATTCACGAGCTTTACGGCACCGAGCCCGGCAAGAAATCCTTCGCGAATAACTGCCTGCTTGCCCGCCGCCTGGTCGAGCGCGGCGTGCGCTTCGTTCAGCTCTATCACCGCGGCTGGGATCACCACGGCACATCCAGCCACGACGACATCGTCAACCGCCTCCCGCAGCTCTGCCAGGAGACCGACAGGGCAGCCGCTGCGCTCCTCACAGATTTGAGGCAGCGCGGCTTGCTTGATTCCACCATCGTCGTCTGGGGTGGCGAGTTCGGCCGCACTCCGATGAACGAAGGCCGCGACAGCTCGAAATTCCTGGGTCGCGATCATCATCCCCGCGCTTACTCGATGTGGCTAGCCGGCGGCGGCATCAAGCCCGGCGTTACGCTGGGCAAAACCGACGAGCTAGGCTACAACGTCGTCGAAGACCCCGTGGATGTCCACGATCTGCACGCCACCATGCTTCACCTGATGGGCATCGATCACACCAAACTCACTTACCGCTTCCAAGGTCGCGACTTCCGCCTCACCGACGTCGAGGGCAACATCGTCCAGAAACTGCTGGCCTGAAGTGGTCTCGTGGGTTGCTCCACGTCCGGGTACGAAACCCCGTAGCGTGGTATTTGGAAGTGCAATCATGACCTCCATCGACACAATGACCGACGAGGACTTCGAGCGCCACGCATTTGCGATTCTCCAAAGAGAATTGGGACTGGATGGTCTGGCTCGCTTCCTACGCCTCAATCGCGCTGGAACGGGCGACTATACGCGTGATCGACACCGTTGGCTTGCCGGCGCCACGGTTGAGGACATCATGGTCGAGGTCGAACGTCGACGCGATTCGGCAACATAGGCCATCGTTCTCGGCGCTCCGGGTGCCCCAGTTGCCCTCTGGCGCGCGACCCCCTGGTCGCGCTGTTTTCGCAAGAAGTTTTTAGCGTGGAGTCTCCGACGTGCGAAAAGTTTTCTCCCGTCCGAACGTGGTGAGCAGCGGGTGTTCCACCCGGGCGCGAAATTCGTAATCGTGATTCGGCGCTAGCCCGCTCAGCGAGTACTCGAACTCTCCGGTGGCAGTTCGCGCAGTGGCTGGCAGATCGGTCCAGGGCTCGGTCCGTTCCGAGAGATCGGTACCACCCTTCTTCAGCCGGAACTGGAAGCCCACCTTCACTTCCTCCACATTTCCCATGTTCGTCAAGCTGCCGTGGAGAGTCTCACTGGCAGCCGCCGGATTCCACTCCGCGCCCAGAGTGGAAACCTGCGGTGGAGACATAGCGGGCTCCACGTTAGTCACTTTCACCACGACGGGATTTGGCCAGCCCCGATCCGTGTAGAGACGCTGTGCGCGGTAAACGGTGATGTGCAGGCCATTGCTGTCTTGGGTGAATGTCGTCTTGGGCTTCACGTCGGGCTTGTATTCGACGATGGCGTCGGATTGACCCAGCACGGAAACAGTCGTTTGCTGGGTCGCCTTCACTGACCGGAGCGTAATCGTCTTTGGATCGCCCAGCCGCCAATGCTCCTCATGTGTGATGAAGGCGTACAAGGTTGGCTCGCTCTTCCGCTTCGTAAACCAAACATTGTTCTCGTTGGTGACCACCCAGGGGCGCACCTCGCGAATTGCTTCGCCGTTCACGAAATTCCAAAGGGCAATCTCGCGCAGCCGAGCATCCTGTTCGTCCGGTATCGTTCCATTCGGCTTAGGGCCTATGTTCAGAAGCAGATTGCCGCCCTTGGCGCGGGTCTCGATAAGTGTGTCGATCAGCTCCGTACCGGACTTGTATCGTTCATTCGTGGCTTTCCAGGGCCACTCGGTCCCCATGGTGAGGTTGCCTTCCCAAGCTTCCGAAAGCGCAACACCTGGAGTGTATTGCTCAGGAGTTTCCATCACGCCACGAGTGATCACGAGGTTCGGTTGCAGCTGCCACACGTAGTCGGTGAGCTGCTCGGCAGGGCCGTCGAAGAAAAAGTAATCTATTTTGCCGTAATTAGTCAGTAATTCTTTCAACTGGCGTTTCGTGTAATCCATGAATTCGGGGATGTCTTGCGGGTAGACGCCCGCCACGTGCCGGTTGATGGTGATGTGGTGTTGGTAAAGCCACCAGAAATCGTCGGGTGAAAAATAGATGCCGATAGCGATGCCCTGCTTGCGAAACGCCGTGATCAGCGGACCCAGCAGATCTTTGCCATAGGGCGTGTGCATCACGCTGAAGTCTGTAGTCCGCGTGTCCCACATACAGAAGCCGGCATGGTGTTTGGCCGTGAACACCACGTACCGGAAACCCGCCAGTTTGGCAAGCCGCGCCCAGTCGTCTGGCTGATACCGCTCGGGGTCGAAGTAGCCCGGAAGTGTTTCGAAGAAGCGCTGAACATAGTCGGGCGAAGCGCCAACGAGGGAGTGCGAAATGACGCCTCCCAGCGTTCCGTCAACTCCCCAATGGATGAAAAGGCCGAAACCTCGGTCGCGGAACAGTTCGACGGCCGCGGGATCGTTGGTGCGGCCCACGCGAGCTTTTGCATCCGTATCCACGAATTGCGCTAAGGCGGGCGTAACGGAAGCGATGACGAGGGTAACCACTGCCTTTTTCATCATGGCTTTCGCATCATAACCGACAGTGTTTGGGATAACGCGCCGCATCCGCTCAGAGCGTTGCCAGAAAATCGCGCGCCACATCCTCGATTGGCTTATGACTCACCACCACCTGAAAATTCAGCTGCCTGATCCGCTCGGCCGTCAATTTCCCGGAAAGCTCCTCCATCGCGCTGCGGCGCCGCGCGTTCAAAATCGCGGATCGGACCACGAAGGCCGCTTGGTAGGCAGGGAAAAAATGCCGGTCGTCTTCAAGCACGCGAAACTTCCCGGAGACCAACTGGCCGTCTGTCGAATTAGCCGCCGCCATGTCAATCTGGCGGTTCTCGAGAGCCCGATAAAGAAGCCCGAGATCCATCGTGAGCGGCGCGCCATTGAGCGGAAGATTATAGACCGCTTGAAACCCGGCCAATCCATCGGGCCGCGTGGCAAACTCGTACCCGGCGCCGAGAACCCAACTGCGGCGCCGCGCCTGGCTCAAAGTAGAGATGCCTTCCCGCTCGGCATCTTCCCGGCGCACAGTAAGGGCAAAGGTGTTCTCGAAGCCCAATGGCGGTAGCCACTCGAGGTTCCACTGGCGATATGCCGCGCGCACCTTCGCCAGCGTGGCGGCGGCATCCGGATTAGCGGGCTGCTTCAGGATGGCCGATAACGCGGTGCCGGTGTATTCGGGATAAAGATCGATTTCCCCATGCAGCATCGCTTCGTGCGCCACATTCGTGCCACCCAGATTGAACTTACGCGTAACCTTCTCGCCCAGCCGCCGCTCGATCTGCTGCGCCATGATTTCTCCAAGCAGCAACTGCTCGCTGAAATTCTTGGCGCCCACTGTAAGCGTGCTCTGGCGCCCGCAGCCCGCCGTCAGGATGGCCAAAAGCGCGATAACCGGTTTTCGATCCAACTTAAACCCCCGTCCGTGATGATCGCAATAGCCGCGGCGGGCAGTGCGCCACGGAGGATCTCCCGCGTATCCACGTTGGCCAGCCCGCGAAAGATCAGCACACCCAATCCGCCCCCTCCAATCGCCGCCGCAATCGCTGCCGTCCCGACGGTAGTGACCGCGGCAATGCGCACGCCGGCGACAATCGTAGGCGCCGCGAGAGGCAGCTCCACTTTCCTGAGGAATTGCGAGGGCGTCATGCCAAGCGCCAGACCCGCCTCGCGCAAAGCCGGATCCACATTGCGCAAACCGGCGACCGTGTTGGTGAGAATCGGCAGAAGCGCGTAAACAATGAGCGCGACGAGAGCCGGTCGCGGTCCAATGCCCCCGATTACCGGAATCGAGATCAGGAAACCAAGCAGCGCGAGGCTGGGGATGGTTTGCGCAACACCCGCGGAGGCAAGCACCCATCGCGCCATCAGCGGACGGTGACTAATCGCCACGCCAGCGGGAATTGCAAGACAAGAGGCGGCCGCGGTTGCCGCAAATACGAGCCAAAGATGCTGCAGTATCAGGGGAAACACGTTCAGCGCTCCAGATACCTGAGAAACGATTGCGCCACCGGATGCGTGGCGCGGACGAACTCCGCCGGGGTTGCTTCGAGCTCCAATGTCCCGTTATGCATAAGCCCGATCCGGGTGGCCACGCGCAGCGCCTCCGCCACATCGTGGGTCACGAAAAGCGACGCCTTCCCGTACTTGTTGCGCAACTCCAGGAATTGGTGCTGCAGCTCGAGGCGAGTCGGCGGGTCGAGCGCGCCGAAGGGCTCGTCGAGCAGCAACAAGCCCGGATCAGTGGCAAGCGCGCGAGCGATGCCCGTGCGCTGCTTCTGGCCGCCGGAAAGAGATCGCGGATAGCGGCCCCGAAATTCGGCCGCTGGCAGCTTCAACTCTTCGAGCAGAGCTGAGGCCCGCGAATCAATCTGCGATTGCGGCCGCCGCAGGATCTCGAGCCCCAGTCCCACATTACGCTGCACAGTCATGTGAGGAAACAGGCCGTGCTCCTGCATCACGTATCCAATGCGGCGGCGCAGCTCAATCGGATCCCAGGCGGTAGTGGCCTTGCCCGCCACCTCCACCTCACCGGAGGTGGGCATCAGCAACGCGTTCACCAAACGCAAGGCCGTAGTCTTCCCAGCGCCGCTTGCGCCGAGCAGTACCAGGGTCTCCCCTTCCCTCAGCGAGAACGAGAGATCGCGCAGTACAGTGCGGCCATCGCGAATGAAGTTGACCCGCCGAAATTGCACTTCCATAAAGAGCGTTCTTCCATGATGGCGTGTTCGGTCGTGGACAGTCCAGAGGTGAGTGTCGAAGGACGTCGGGCACAGAGGTTGTGGAATAGCTTTCTTGCCTGAAAAGCCCCGTCAGGGACGGCAGATAAAAGCCCATATCGTAAGCCATGGGCACACGTATCCGGTCCGGAGCCAGACGCAGGGCGAATCAAGACCACCGGTCAATGCATCTATGAAACATTGGGACCATATCCGGACAGCCGGGTTGAGCGATGCCGAAACCTGTAATTCTTACGATTGACGACGACCCCGAAGTGTTGCGCGCGGTGGAACGCGATTTGCGCCGTAAGTATGCCGCTGACTACCGGATTCTGCGCAGCGAATCGCCCAGTTCCGCGCTCGGATTGCTCAAGAAGCTTCGCCAACGCGATGAACCCGTTGCTTTGCTGCTCGCCGACCATCGAATGCCTGGCATGAGCGGCGTCGAATTTCTGATAGAGGCCATGCGCATCTATCCGGATGCGCGCCGTGTGCTGCTTACCGCCTACGCCGAAACCAACGCCGCGATCTCGGCCATCAACGACGTCCGGCTCCATTTCTATCTGCTGAAGCCATGGGATCCGGCCGAGCAGCAGTTGTATCCCGTGTTGGATGACCAGTTAGACGCCTGGATGGCCCAGTACCGCCCAAAATTCGAGGGAATTCGAGTTCTCGGCAGCAGGTGGTCGGCCAAGTCCTACGACGTGCGCGAGTTCCTGGCGCGCAACCAGGTGCCCTATCGCTGGCTCGACGTCGAGTCTGACGAGGCTGAAGTAAAACAAACCATGCTCGCGCTCACCCCGGAGGAGAACGAGCTATTACCTCTGGTGCTTTTCCCGGAAGGGGCCAAGTTATCGCAGCCGACCAGCGCGCAACTGGCGGAGCAGCTCGGGCTTCGCACCAAGGCGGGCACGGCGTTCTACGACCTGGCGATCGTAGGCGGAGGGCCGGCCGGTCTGGCAGCAGCGGTCTACGGAGCATCCGAAGGGCTGAAGACCCTGCTGGTCGAGCGCGAGGCCCACGGCGGACAGGCAGGCCTCAGCTCGCTGATCGAAAACTATCTTGGATTCCATCAGGGGATCAGCGGCTCCGAATTGACGCGACGCGCCGTGGTGCAGGCCAAGCGCTTTGAAGCGGAACTGCTCGCGCCGCAGGAAGTGCTGTCGCTGCGCATTGACGGCCAGTACCGAATCCTTACTCTCGGCGACGGCAGCGAGGTCTCGTGCCACGCCTTGGTCGTCGCCACTGGATTGCAGTGGCGCAAATTGGATATACCGGGAGCCGATCGGCTGCAGGGAGCAGGTGTCTACTACGGCGCCGGCATCGTCGAGGCTCGGGCCTGTCAAGGCAGCGTGGTTTATGTGGTTGGCGGGGCTAATTCGGCCGGACAAGCTGCCGTCCATTTCTCCGCGTACGCGCGGGAAGTAGTGATGCTGGTGCGGGGGACGGGCCTGGCCGCCACTATGTCGAAATACTTGATTGACCGGATTGCGCAAACTCCCAACATTCGAGTCGAGAGCGGTGTCAGCGTGGTGGAAGCCAAAGGGGACGATCATTTGGAAGAGGTCTCTATCTTGTGTCATGCCACCGGCACCGTCGACACGGTTCCCGCGAGCGCCCTTTTCATCTTCATTGGCGCCGCACCCCGAACGGATTGGCTCGACGGAATGGTTCAGCGTGATGAGCGCGGGTTTCTGCTCACCGGCCCCGATCTGGTTCGCGACGGCAAGATGCCGCGTGGATGGCCGCTCGATCGCGAGCCGGTGCTGCTTGAGACCAGCGTTCCCGGTGTGTATGCTGTGGGTGACGTGAGGCATTCCAGCGTGAAGCGTGTCGCTTCCGCGGTCGGCGAAGGTTCCGTCGCCATCCAGTTTGTGCATCAGCATCTGAACAAGATTTGATTAAAGACTTGATCGAGGGGCCTAAATAGCACAGCTACCATGCCGCAAGAACTTAGCACCACGACGACGGGCCAATCGCTGGCCGAAGCCCTCGCGGCCATTCCTATTTTTGAGGGGATAGAGCGCGAACGCATCGAGTGGTTCGCCCAGCATGCCGAAGATGTGAGATTGCAGGACGGAACGCTGCTGATAAGCGCGGGCGAGCCGGCCGAGTGGCTGGTGGTCATCCTCGAAGGGGAGTTGCACGGACGCCGGGTCGACGACGCCAAAACCGAGACCCTCTTTATCGGCCGCACTGGTCAGGTGACTGGGCTGCTGCCGTATTCGCGCATGACCATTTTTCCGTCTACGGTCCACGCCGTCGGCAATACCCGGCTGGCGCGCCTGCACAAGAACCTCTTCCCGGAGATGATGGAGCGCATTCCGGAATTGACGCCCCGCCTCGTCGGCGTCCTCTTTGATCGCGTGCGCGAAGCCACGAAAGTTGAAGTGGAACGCGAGAAGCTAAGTGCGCTTGGCAAGCTCGCCGCCGGCCTCGCGCACGAACTCAACAATCCTGCCGCTGCCGTAAGGCAGTCGGTAGCCACTCTGCGCGCTGCATTCACGCATCTCGAGGAAGCCAGCGCCGAGCTTCGCAAACAGCAACTGACGGATGCCCAGTTCAACTCGCTGGTGAAGTTCGAAAAGGCGATGATGGCTGGGTTGGCAAAGTCGGAACCCGCGGACGAGCTGGAGCGCAGTGACCGCGAAGCTGAATTGGAAGCCTGGCTCTCAAAACATGGAGTCTCGCGTCCTTGGGAGCTGGCGCCGGAGCTGGCTGAGGCTGGCGCATCCCGCTGCCTCGTCGATAGCGCCGCGCTTTGCGGCGCCGGACCGGCTCTGGCGTGGTGTTTGCGCCATGCGACCGCGATGCTCGAGGTGGAACGCACCCTGAATGACGCCGAGCGCGCGTCAACCCGGATCTCCGACCTGGTCAAGGCCGTGAAGGAATACACCTACATGGACCAGGGCGGCGAGCAGGAGGTCGACATTCACACTGGCCTCGACAACACGCTGGCCATGTTCAAGTACCGGCTGAAACTCGGAGTCTTAGTGCAGCGCCAGTATGATCGGAACATTCCAAAGATCTGTGCCTATGGAAGCGAGCTGAATCAGGTTTGGACGAATCTGATCGACAACGCCCTCGATGCAATCGAAGAGAAGGGCGAACTGACGGTTCGAACCGCGCGCGAACCCCTCACTGCTCTGGTTGAGATCATTGACAACGGTCCGGGTATTTCACCTGAAGTGCAGCGCCGTATCTTCGAGCCCTTCTTCACCACAAAGGCCATCGGCAAAGGCACCGGATTGGGCTTGGACGTGGCTTACCGAATCGTGCGCAAGCACCGCGGGGATATTCGCTTCGAATCGCGGCCCGGTCGAACCGCGTTCCAGGTCAGGCTGCCGCTTCAAGCCAGCCACCCAGAGATTACAAAACCATGATCCGCTGCACACATCTCGATCAGATACAGAACGTCTCGCCGCACACACAGGGCTGCGAAGAGTGCCTGAAAATGGGCGCCCAATGGGTCCACTTGAGGCTGTGCACGATCTGTGGGCACGTCGGATGTTGTGATTCGTCCAAGAACCGGCATGCCACCAAGCACTTCCATTCCACCCGGCATCCCATCATGAGGTCACTCGAGCCCGGCGAAGACTGGGGTTGGTGCTTCGTCGACGACCTCGAGCTGTCTCCGAAGCAGTTGAACCGCAGTTGAGGCAAGCTCGCCTCACTCCGCATTCGGAGCCGACTCGGACGCCTCGCCTTTGCTCCCGATCTTCGCCGGCTCACGATCGAAATTCACTCGTTCGCGCTCAATCACCAACGGCCGTTTGAACACCTGCGTGTGAATGGCGGCAATGTATTCGCTGAGCACGCCGATGAACGCCAGTTGCACCGAGGCAAAGAAGAAAAGTCCGATAACCACCGGAGCGGTGCCCACCGAAAATCGGTTCCAGAATAAAAGCTTGTAGGCCAGGTAGCCAACCGCGACAAGCACGCTCAGCGCCGAACAGGCAAAGCCAAAGAAGGTAAAAAGCCGAAGCGGAACCTTGGAAACATTGGTCACGCCCAGCATTGCCAGGTCATATAGCGTGTAGAAATTGTTCTTGGTTACGCCGCGTTTGCGCACGCCTTGCGCGTAGAACACCTTAACGTGCGGCAAGCCGATTTCGGCGATCATGCCGCGAAAATAAGGGTATTGATCGCCAAACGATCGCACAATCTCTATTACCGAACGATCGAACAATCCGAATCCGCTGAAATGCTCATACGACTCGAGATGCGCCAGCCGGTTCAGCAGCCTGTAGTAGCGTGTGCGAAGCCAGAAGATGACTCCGTTCTCAGCGCTGCTGTTCCGTATGCCCAACACCACAGGCGCGCCCTTTTCCCATTCCTCGATGAATCGCGCAATCAGCTCGGGTGGGTCCTGCAAGTCGGAAAACAGCAGCACCGTGGCGTCGCCGCCGGCTTCGAGCATGGCATGCATGGGCGAGCGCAAGTGGCCGAAGTTCCTGGCGTTCACGATCACGCGTACGTGGGAATCAAGCGCCGCAATTCGCTTCAACGCCTTCACAGTGCCATCCGTCGAAGCGTTATCGATGAAGATGTGCTCGTAGGCGTATCGCGGGAAAGCTGCGAATGTCTCGCGCACGCGCTGAGCGACTTCCTCCACGTTCAGTTCCTCGTTATAGCAAGGGGTAACCACGCTGATGAGGCGTTGCATTCGTCTCAGGTTCCTTCCTGCTCGAGAGGGCTTGCCAGCGGCTCCATCTCCGTCATCGGGCGCCCGAAAGCAATCTTCGGGTACGCATTGGCGTATGTGTCGATTTTCACATCCAGCAGGGCCGGGCGGTCTTGAGTCGATTGGAGCCACTCGATCGCCGCCGCCACATCGTCTGGTTCGGCCAACCTTCGCGCCTCCAGCCCATAGGCTTCGGCGACCCGCTCGAAGTCGGGCGCGCTGTAACCCCACAGTGTGGATTGATAATTGCTCTCGAAATAGCTTTCTTGAAACTGCCGCACCATGCCATGGCATCCGTTGTTGATGACAACCACTTTCAGGGGCAACCGGTTGTGTACCACGGTTTCGAGCTCCTGAATGTTGCACTGGAATCCACCGTCTCCGGCAATCAAGACGATCGGCTGGGAAGAATCCGCCATTGCCGCGCCAATCGCCGCCGGAAGCCCGAAACCCATCGACCCCATTCCGCCGGAAGTCAGGAATCGCTGCGTCTCGCCCAGCTCTAACGACTGGCCGGCCCACATTTGATGCTGCCCCACGTCGGCCACATAGATTCCAGCGCTGGTGAACTGCTGCGACAGTTGGTGCATGAATGCGTTTGGATTGATTCCAGGAACTCCCTTTAGCTCGTCGGTGTCCGGCCAGCGGGCGCGAAGTTTCTGGATTTTCTCCCGCCACGATTCCGCCGGAACCCATGGCCCTGACTCTTGCGCCGCCGCAATCGCCGATTCGAGAAACGGATGTAACTCGCACACAGTCGTGCGGCATCCGCTGATGCGGTTGTTCATTTCGCCGGCATCGCAATCGACGTGGAAAATGGTCCTGCCGCTTGCAAACGCGCCAGTGTCCGCGCCCGTTTGGCGAATGTCCAGCCGGCTGCCGAGAACAATCAAAAGATCACTTTGTCCCAACGCGAGATTCGCCCAGCGGTTGCCGTACGAGCCGATCATTCCCACATTCAGCGGGTCGGCGAACGGAATGGCATCCACGGCCATCAGCGATTTCACCACCGGCACTTGCACCAGACGGGCAAACCTGCGAAACAAATTCGTAGCGCGGGCCGCACGAATTCCGCCCCCCGCCAGAATCAACGGCCGTTGTGCTTTGCGTATAGCGGTGAGAAGTTCAGCCAGATAGGCGGGCTCCGCGGTTTGCATTGCGGCGATGCGTCCAACCGGCTCAGGCGCGGGAAATTCAGCCTCTATCCGCTGAATATCCATGGGAATATCCACCAGCACCGGGCCGGGCCTGCCGGCGACCGCGAGCTGAAACGCGTCTCCCAGCATCCGTGGCAGATCGTCCGGCGACCTCACTTGCCATGCGGCTTTCGTGACCGGGCGTGCAATGGGCACAATGTCCGTCTCCTGAAAACCAAGTTGCCGAATGGCGCGATCGCCCTTTTGCTCATTGCGATTTACTTGGCCGGTGATAAATACAGCGGGCGACGAATCGAAATAACAACTCGCGATACCGGTCAGCAGATTGGTCGCGCCAGGGCCGCTTGTGGCCAGGGCCACGCCTGGAATACCCGTCAGCCGCCCCATCGCATCCGCGGCAAACGCGGCAGCTTGTTCGTGATGCACACTCAAAATACGAATCTTTCCGCGGCGCGAGATGGAATCGAGCATATGGGCGATCATTCCGCCGCTCAGCTCGAAAACCGTTCTGACGCCTTGGCGTTCGAGAAACCTGGCAATGTATTCGGAGCCTTTCACCCGGATGACGCCCGCGGATTCCGCAGTTGCGGCCGCTTCACCGCTCGCGCCGTGCTCACTGCCGGACATCGAGTCCCCCGCCTCGCACAGCCTTGTGCAAACAATCGATCATGTAACTCAAATGAGATTCCGTCAGTCCCGGGTACACGCCGATCCAGAACACTTGCTCCATCACGAAGTCGGAGTTCTTCAAATCGCCGATCTGCCGGTGCGCGATGCCTTGGTAAGCGGGCTGGCGAATCAGATTCCCGCCAAATAGCAACCTCGTCCCGATGCGATTCGCCTCCAGCCGCCGAACGATTTGGTCGCGCGTCACGGGCCCGCCGGGGCGCACCGCTAACGGAAAGCCAAACCAGCTCGGCTCGGAGCCTGGGGTCGCTTCCGGCAGGACGAAAATGTCATCCAGGTCCTTCATGCCTTCGTACAATCGCCGGAAATTGCGGCGCCGCACGGCGATGAAATCTTCCAGCTTTTCAAGCTGCGCCACTCCGACGGCCGCCTGCAAATCGGTCAACTTGAGGTTGTAGCCGATATGCGAATAGATGTACTTGTGGTCGTAGCAGTTCGGTAAATCGCCCAACTGCCAGTCGAAGCGTTTTCCGCAAGTGTTGTCCTTGCCGGTGTCGCACCAGCAATCGCGGCCCCAGTCGCGAAATGACTTTGCCAGCGTCTCCAGCAGCGGCGTAGATGTCAGCACGCACCCGCCTTCGCCCATCGTGATGTGGTGAGCGGGATAGAAACTGACCGTCGCCAGATCACCGAAGGTCCCGGTCTTTTGCCCGCAATAAGTGGCGCCCAGCGCATCGCAGTTATCTTCGATCAGCCACAGATCGTGCTTTTTGGCAAACTTAGTAACTGCCGCCGCGTCAAAAGGATTACCGAGCGTGTGAGCCAGCATGATCGCGCGCGTTCTGTCCGAAAGCGCTTCCTCGAGTTGCGCAACATCCAGGTTGTAAGTGGGAATGGAAACGTCGGCAAATACCGGCACCAGGCGATTTTGAATAATGGGATTGACCGTGGTGGGGAAGCTGGTTGCCACCGTAATCACTTCATCCCCAGGGCAAAGCCTGCGATCGCCGAGCCGCGGCGACGTGAGACACGAAAGCGCGACCAGGTTCGCGGACGAGCCCGAGTTCACCAGCGCGGCGCAACGCACACCCATGTATCGCGCGAAGCTCTTCTCGAATTGCTGCGCGAAGGGCCCCGCGGTCAGCCAGAAATCGAGCGCGGCGTCCGTAAGCGACACCATCTCCTCAGCATCGAATACCCGGCCGGAAATAGGGACCTGTGTCTCGCCCGGCAGAAATTCGCGAGGTGCAAATGCGGCCGCATGATATTGCCGCACCAGATCGAGGATCTGTTGCCGTAAGCGCGCTGCTTCAGACTGTGGCGGCGTTTCGGCCATCGACTTACTCTGTCTCCCTCGAAGCCAGCTCCCGGCTGTCAAAGAACTCCCGATACCAGGCAATGGTCGCCGTCAATCCTTCCTCCAGGCTAAACAGCGGGTTCCAATCCAGCATTTTTTTCGCTTTACCAGCGTCAAGGTATTGGCGTCGAATTTCGTTCGACGCCTGATTCATTACCACCGGTTCTACTTTCGATCCCATCAGGCGGGTCAGGCGCGCCACCAATTCAAGCACGGTGATCTGAAGTTCGTTCGAAAAATTGAACGCATGGCCGCGCAAGTCTGGGCAAGCTGCGAGTTTCTCGGCCAGGCACATATACGCCGCAGCGCCGTCCTCGACATAAAAATAGTCCCGTACCGACTGGCCGTCCGATCGTATAACCGGCCGTTGCCCGCGATGCAGCGAGCGAATCGAGCCCGGAACCACACGATCCCAATTCAAGTCTCCTCCGCCATAAAAGTTCCCGCAGCGTGTCAGAACCACCGGTAGATTGTAAGTCTGCGCATAAGCTTGCGAAATTAAATCGGCGCACGACTTACTCACGTCGTAAGGATGGCGTCCTTGCAGTGGCGCGCCCTCAGTGTATGGCAGCGAATCGTGCTCGCCGTACGCCTTGTCGGAAGAGGCAACTAAGATCTGCTTGACAGCCGGGCTGTGCCGGCAAGCTTCGAGCAGAGACCACGTTCCGCGAATATTCGAGTCGAAGGTAGAAACCGGATTCCGGTTGGCGACGCTGACTATGGCTTGAGCCGCCAGATGCATCACCGTGTCAATCTCATACTCGCCCATCACACGCTCGAGACAGGCTTGATCCGTAACATCGCCCCTGGCCGTGACAACGCGATCGATCAATCCCGAGCGCGCCAGATCAGATTGCGGAACCCAGTCCCGTACCAGGCAAACCACCGCCGCGCCCGCCGTCACCAGCCGCTTTACCACCCAGCTTCCCAGCAGGCCGGTTGCGCCGGTGACCAACACTGGCCTATCGCGCCAAAATGACTCATTTACTCCCATGTCATTTCCATAGCTTCCACGGCGCTTCACCCGACCCCCACATTTCGTTCAACGCCTGAAATTCGCGGAAGGTGTCCATCGGGTAAAAAAAGCCGTGGTGCCGGTAGGCCATCAACTGCCCCTCGCTCGAAAGCCGCTCCAGTGGCTCCCTTTCCAGCACCGTTGAGTCGCCGCCCAGGTATTCGAAAATCGCGGGCTCGAAAATCATGAATCCGGCATTGATCCACGTATCGGATTTCGGCTTTTCGGCAAAGCTCTCAACCTGATTCGTCGCCGATATCTCGACTGAGCCAAACCGTGAGCTTGGCCTGGCAGTAGAAATGGTCGCAATCTTACCGTGCGCGCGGTGGAATTCCAAAACCTTGCTGACGTCGATGTCGGCCAGGCCATCGCCGTAGGTCACCATAAAAGGCTCGTTGCCCAGATAGCGGCGAACGCGCTTTACGCGGCCACCCGTCATGGTTCCCTGCCCCGTGTCGGTAAGCGTGACGCGGAACTCCTGTTCCTGGTGCGCATTCTCATAACTCACCGAGTGGCCCCGCCCCAGCGAGATCGTGAAATCGTTATTCAGCGCTTCGTAATTAAGAAAGTACTCCTTGATCGCCTCGCCGCGATACCCCAGGCACAGCACAAATTCGTTCACGCCCCCAAAGGAGAGCAGCTTCATGATGTGCCAGAGAATCGGGCGCTCGCCGATCGGCACCATCGGCTTTGGCCGGAACTCGGTCTCCTCGCGCAGTCTCGTCCCCAATCCTCCGCACAGGATGACCGCTTTCATGGACGCGCCGGCCCCGGCACGTCCCGGCCCGTAATTTGCATTCAATTCAGTTTATAGGATCATGCTCGCGATCGGATCGAGTCAGTCCGATCGCCAAGTGCGGTAAACCGATCCAAAATTAGCTCTCCGCCGGCTTCTGAGGAACGCAGATGAGCCTGGAATGAGCCGTTTGTCTCCATCCGCGTTGATCGGCGTTCATCGGCGGCCAATATCCCGGCCTCAATCGACATTCAGCGCCGCGCCACCCGCACTCGGTCAAGCGCCTGCTGGAACAGCGGATTGCGCGGCTCTTGATCGGTTTCCACCGCGCGCTGGAAATCAGCCAATGCCGCAGCCAGATCGTGCTGGCGCTCTTTCAGCTCGCCCAGAAAGAAGAACGCATACGGGTCGTGATCGTGAGTTACCTCCTCCAACCGCCCCAAGTAGCCCTCCGCTTGCTGATCCAGCCCCCAATTCAGGCAGAGTTCACCTGCTCTCAGCAGCGCAATGTGGTCGTCAGGCGCCCCGCGCAACCTGTCGAGCAGAGGCGCCAGCTCCGGAACCACGATCGCTTCCGGCCGCGCTTGGGCGGCCGCCGCCAGGGCCGCGCCGGAGTATTCCCGACGCAAGTTACCACGCTCGTCGTAGACAAAGGCGTGATCAAATGCAGCCGGATTCACCTCGGCAGCGTGGCGAAGATGAACCGAGGGGTGAACCGGCGGCAGTTCGGCGTCGGGCCGTTCGATCGGAATGACTACTGTCCACTCGTGTGGGCCAAACTCGTGCTTCAGAAAGTCGGGTTGAATCCACGGGTTCAACGGCGTATCCACTCCCGAGATCAGGACGCGCCCTCCAGGAGGGAGCCTCCGCAACTGCACAAACGACGCCATGATGCCGCGGTTTTCAAGTTCCTGCGTAATCCCCCATTGGTGGGCTGTTGAAGCGTACTCAGGCAGGTACCGCCACACCGAAAGCGCCGTCAGCGAGACTACCAGCAAACCCGCATACCGCCGCCTCCAGCCTTGAAGGCCGCTGGCGTCTGGCTCGGGCTCCCGCCCGCCGTTTGCATCCGGTGCCGCCGCCATTTCAGGCGCGGCCAGCAATAGCAACGGGGCGAAGCAAAACGGCGCCGCAAGCCACGAGTATTGCTCAAACAGGTGATTGGGCAAAACACTGTTGGGCAGCAGCGCTGCAATCCCGGCAAGCGTCATTCCGCCGCCAACCACCATCTTTCGGCGATCGCGAACCAGCATCGCCAGAGAAACAAGCACAGCGAGCCCGGAGGCCCACGTGAATAAGTGAGATAAGTAATAAACCAAGCCGCCCCACACCTCAGTCGGCGCCAGGCTGATGTGGTAACTCTCGGCCCCAGCCGGAATCCAACGTCGGAATCCGGCCGCTGAGATAAGAAACGAAAGACCAAGCAACCCGCACACTCCAGCGAACGCCGGAACAACCCGCCTGAGGCGCCATTGCCGCTCAGCCACCATCAGCGTCACCAGAAGAATGAGCAGCGACGGGAAGTAAGTCTCCTTCACTAGTCCCAGCGCCAGCACCAGCGCGAAACATCCCGCCAGTTGCCGCCAGCGGTCTTCTATGAGCCAGCGCCGCCAAAACTCCGCCGCCAGCAGCACCAGCGCGCACGAGAACACTCCGGGTGAATCGTGACGGTGCTCGAAATAAAACTCCGGGTGGCCAAACACCAGGATCAAGTAACACGCGAGCCCCAACCCCGACATCCGCGCGCGCGCCCACCGCACTGTCATCGTGGATGCTAGCATCGCCGCAATGATGGCCGCAAAAACAACGACCAGGATCGATCCCTCTACACCCAGCAAACCCGAGGTCCTCAAAACGACATAAGTCAGCGGCCTCGGGTAAGTCAGAACTTCCAGGAACGGTCGCTCGAGGAAACCCACCGGCGTGTACAGATCGGAGTGGTTGGGCGTCAGCGGCGCGAAGTAACCCGGAAACAGAAACCGCAGGCATAGCCAGTAAATCGCCGCCGCAAACAGGAAAAAGAGAACTCCGCGCGCGGCCTTGTCGCGCGAGCTCTGTCCCGGCAACACGCCCTGGAGAAAAGAGGATTCAGAACGCGATCGCGCTGTTTCCGTGGAGGGCTTTCTCAACCAAAGACCGCCTGTGAAGTGGCTGCTAAGCCACTCATTCTACCCTGCGCGTCGGAACTAGTTCACGTATCGAGCCAGAATCTCTGAAAGCACGTACTTAGTTAATCCCCTGGATACGCAAGCTCACCAGCTTGTCGATGCTCAAGTCCTTCAGCCCGTGCTCCCGCATGCTGCTGATGTATTCGGGAGTCACTCCGTGAATGCGCATTGCGATCAATTGATCCGGCTCCGGATGCGAATAGCCCAGCTTCTGCAGGCGTTCGATGAAGTCCGGAGACACGCCGTGAATCCGGAACGCGATCAGTCGATCGAGGTCCACGTGCCTGTACCCCAAAGCATCCAGCGACCGCATGTATTCGGGCGTCACGCCGTGAATGCGCATCGCGATCAGCTTGTCCTCATCCGGCTGGTAACCCTCGCCTTTCAGCGTTCGCACAAATTCGGGCGAAACGCCGTGGATGCGAAAAGCGATCAGCTTGTCGGCTTCAACGGCCGGCAATCCAGCCGCCCGTAGTTCGTCGATGAATTTGCGGTTCACGCCGAAAATCCGGAACGAGAGCAGCTTACCTTTGTCCAGCCCCCGCACCGGCGCCCCGGTCATTTCCTGAACGAAGCCGAAACTCACATCGTGGACCGCATACGGCAACAAATCGTCATCTTCGACGCCCGGGAACCCGAGGCCGCTCAATCGTGCCGCATATCCTTTGTTGGGCTCAAACCGGAACAGGCCCGCCCCTTCGCCCTCCTCGACGAATCCTCGGCATCGAATTATGCCCGCATCGCGCGTCACCGTGAACTGAACATCGTGCTTGGTCTTGGTACTGGAATCAAGCCCTTGTAAATCCGCCAGGTCCCACTCGTTCGACATATTGAAGTGGCTTCTGCGTTCTCCGCCGCCGCCGGAAAGGCCGAATTGCACCTTGCCAGCCTGGTCGGTTTGCATCAGCACCCATTGGCCTGAGGTGGTTGTTTCACGGGAGGTCGTTTCGCGGGGGGGTGTTTCACGTGGATCGGCGGCAAGCGCGAGCGCGCACACCACGGGCATCAGCAGCAAGGATTGCAGTCTCATATTTACTCCGGAATTTTGGTTTTCTCTGGCGGCAAGCGCCGAAAATCAGGTCACGAGAGGCAAATCGCCCCTAGTTATAGCTAGAGGACATCCGCCATGCGAAGCCGGATCAGCTTTTCCAGCGTCAGGTCTTTGAATCCATGCTGGCGGGCCTTTTCGACGAATTCCGGCGTGACGCCCTGGATCTTCGCGCCGACGTAGTGCTCGATGGATTTGTCCTGAATTCCCGCGGCACGCATGGCCGCGACATACGCCGGCGTTACACCCTGGATCTTCGCGCCAATCAGATGATCGATCGTCAGGTCGGTGAATCCGAGTTTCTTGAACTCTGCCGCATCCGCTGGTCCCACCCCTTGAATCTTCATCGCGACTAATTGATCCACGCTCGGATTCCAGCCCGCCGCCTTAATCTCGCGCACGTATTCCGGCGTGACGCCCTGTATCTTCATTTCAATGAGATGACTCAGGTCCGCGTCGACTCCAGCCGCCTTCAGCTCTTGCATGTACTCCGGGCTGACTCCCTGTATCTTCATCTCGATCAAGTGATGAAGATCCGGATGCAACCCGGCCGCATTGATGCGCCGGATATAGTCTGCGTTCACTCCTTGCACCTTCATCTCAATCAAGAGGCGCACATCCGGATCCAATCCCGCTGCACGTATGTCGCGGACATACTGCCCCGTGACTCCCTGGATCCGAAGCTCAACCAAATGATTGAGGTCAGGATGCAACCCTGCCTCAGCGAGCTCGCGCACATACCCGCCAGTGATGCCCTGAGTCTTCAACTCAATCAGTTGGTCTACGGTCAGGTCGCGATAGCCTGCCGCAGCCATTTCGTCGATATATGACGTGTGGCCCGGCTTGTCCTGGGGCGCAGCCTCGTGCTGCGCCGCGTCCTGCTCCGCCGCGCCTTCAACGCCGTTTGATTCTGCCGTTTCGCTTGAGGCCACGAGCGTTGATACCGCCCGTACTGCGCGCGCCACGCGTAGCGATCGCACTTCGCCGATCGCCTCCGTCTGGCCAGCCTGCTCCGAACTCCGCGGAGAGGCCGCTGCCTGAGCCGGGGTACTCGCCTGCGCCGTATAGAATCGCTCCTCGATGATCGTCAGCGTTTCGCTCAACGCAGGCCTCGCGGCAAGCAAAGCAGCGCCGCCAGTGACCAAACACAAGGCGAGAACCGCCGCCGCCGGAACCGGCCGTACCGGTCTCTCTGCTCCAAGCAGTCGCGCTACGCGATCCCGCAGCGGCCGGCTGTTCACGGCAAGCGCGAACTGGGGCAGCAAACGCTTTTCCTCCATCAAAGCCAGCGCGCGGGCATAATCGAGCGCATCGCCGCGCACCGCCACGGCCACATCATCACAACAATGCTCGCGTTCCGTGCGAATCACGCGGCTCACCCACCACACCGCCGGATGGTAGAACAGCAGCGTCTCAATCGCCACCTGCAGCAGATTCACAAACGCATCGAGCCGCTGGATGTGCGCCAACTCATGCGCAATCACAGCCTCCAGTTGGTCCAGGCTCAACCCGCTCATCGAAGCCAGGGGAAGCAGGACAATGGGCCGGAACCAGCCGAGCACCGCGGGCGCCTCCACCGCCGTCGACGCGCAGAAACGAACCACGCGGCGGATGCCCATGCGCTGCCGCAATTCGAGGCACATGGAAAGAATGGGTTCGGGCGCCAGTTCGCGGCAGCGCTGGCGCAGACGCCGCAGCATCCACCAGCCGCCCGCCGCGCGAATGCTGAACAAAAACACACCCATTAGCCACAACGCCGCCACGATTTCAGCCGAGTTCCAAGCCGGATGCGCCGCCAACGCCCCCGCTTTCCAGAAATTCGGCGACGCGCCGGCGCCCGTGAACAGGCCGGCTGCCGGCGCGCCCGGCGAAAGCCCCGGCGCATCTTGCGAGCTCCTCAGGTACGCAAACGTAACCACTGGCGCAACGCCCATAGCCACCAGCGTCGCCAGAGCCACACGGTAGCGGTTATCGGCCGAAGCAACCCAGCGCTGCACAACGCCCATCACCACAGCAAGCAGCGCGCCCTGCCAGAGAAAGTGAATCAACGTCCAGCCGATAGTGGAGACCACCACTGGATCCAGTCCTTGCCCCCAGGTCATCATCGCCGGCCTCCCTCAAGCGCGCCCTTCTCTTCGTATTCGTCCAGCAGACGCCGAATCTCGGCAATCTCTTGAGGCGAGCCCCGCTTTGAAAGCGCGTGCATCATCAGATCGCTTGCAGACCCCCCAAATGCCCGCTCGATCAGGTCTCCCACCAGGCGCCGCTTGGTCTGCTCCGCCGCCAGACTTGCCTCATATACGTGGGCGCGTTGCTCTTCGTTCCGCTTGGCGAGTCCCTTTGCAGTCATGATCTGCAACAACTTCAGAATCGTGGTGTATCCGGTGGGCCGCGCCGCGTTCAGTACTTCGTGCACCTCTCGCACCGTCGAGGCGCCGCGCGTCCATAACACGCGTAAGATTTCCAGCTCGGCCGCCGTCGGGTTTGGCGTCTGCGACTGCTTCATGGCCTTAGGTTATACGAAGCACTTCGTAGTGTCAACGAAAATCTTCGTAGACCTGCCCTTTTCTTCTCACATGGCGACGATTCGATCCCACGCCGCCGCAATCTTTCGCAACTGGTCCGGATCGCCGTTGGGGCCATACTCAGGCGTAAGGAACCCGTGAAAGTTGATTGCCCGGAAGGCGCTCATCACCGCGGGCCAGTCCACGCTTCCCTCCAGCAAATCGACAAACTTGCCCTGTTCGAAGTGGTCGGAAAGCTTGTAATCTTTCAGGTGGACGCGTTGGACGCGCGGGCCGAGAGTGCGAATCCAGTCTTCCGGAAAGCCATACTGGAGGACGTTGCCGACGTCGAAGTGGGCCTTGAAGTACTGGCTATTAAACTGGTCTACGAACGCGCGCATTTCGAGCGGGCTAACGAGGAAGCGGTTCCACACTTCCTCGAGCGTCAAGCACACCTTTTCGTATTCGGCGGCCGGGATCACCTTCGGCAGCTCCATCGAGAACCGGTCCCAGGTCTCCTGATATCCGTGCTTCAGCTTCTTCCCCCATCCCACTTCGCCCGGCACAAGTAAGATAGCCCCGCTGCCGAGCGCGGAGGCAATGCGAATTCCCTTCCCGATAGCGGCAACCCCCCGCTCCCTCACTTTGGGATCCGAATCGTTCAACGGTGTCTCGCTGATAACGCCAGAGACCCAGACGCTGATAATCGTTAGTCCGAGCTTGTCAGCCGCCTCCCGCACGCGCAGACAATCGTCGGCACTTGCCGCAAGGCCGATTTGTTCTCCCAGGGCGATCTCCACGCCCTCAAAGCCGGCCGCCTTGGCTTCGGCGAAGCAATCCGCCAGCGGCTTGTGGGAATCGAAATTTACCGAGCAGATTCCCTTGCGAAACGTGCCCCGCCCCGCCGCCTGCGACGCCCGCCCCGCCGATGCAGCCGCCATGGACGCAGCAAATGAAGCATTCAAGAATTTACGTCGATTCACTTTGACTTTCTCCTTTTCCCCGTAAGCGCAAAGGCCAGTTTGCAGCATACACCGGTCTGGCCCCCGAGCGGCAACCGCGCTGAAGTCAACACCGCGTCCGTTGTCGAACGCGCCTCGCTTCGCCAAATGGCATTTTCGTTAAACTGGTTGCTTCATGCCGAACCTGCTTGAAAACAAAACCGCGCTGGTTACCGGCGTGGCTAACCGCTGGAGCATTGCATACGCCATTGCATCTGCATTTCGCCGCGAAGGCGCGCAGTTGGTTCTCACCTATCAGGGTGAGCGCCAGCGGTTGACCGTCGAAGAACTGGGCCACGACCTAGGCGCGGCGAAAATCTTCAACTGCGACGTCACCAAACCCGAAGATCTCGAGCACCTCGCCACGGAACTGAAGGCGCTATCGCCTACCCTCGATGTCGCGGTGCATAGCATCGCCTTCGCAAACAAAGATGATCTTGGCAACCCGTTTGTTGAAACCAGCCGCGACGGATTTCTGTTAGCGCAGGAGGTGAGCGCCTACTCGCTGGTCTCGCTCTCTCGCACCCTGGCTCCTCTGATGACCTCCGGCGGCGCCATCCTGACTCTTACGTATCTTGGCTCGACGCGCGTGCTGACCAATTACAACGTGATGGGCGTGGCAAAGGCGTCGCTCGAGGCCAGCGTCAGGTATCTGGCCAGTGAGTTAGGCCCCCGGCAGATTCGCGTGAACGCAATCTCGGCGGGTCCAATCAAAACCGCCTCTGCGCGCGCGGTAAAAGACCTAGGTAAGATGCTCGAAGCAGTCGCCGCCCATGCTCCGTTGCGCCGCAATACCGACCCCGCCGAAGTCGCCGATACAGCCGTGTTTCTCGCGAGCGATATGGGCCGTGGGATCACCGGCAGCGTCATTTTTGTCGACGGCGGCTACCATATCATGGGCATGTAAGGAACTTGCCTCGAGTTCCAAACCCCCTGACTGATGCTCCGTCTAACTCCTTGGAAGCGCCCCGGATTCCGCCTTTCGCGGGTCAGCCGCATTTGACAGCAGCCGACGGCTTCCTTATGCTGGTTGTTTGCGAGTCCGCGTGCCGGGCGAGGCGGTTGGAGCCCACCAAGGACTTGCGATTGCGGTACCCGCCGCGCCCCTGACAGGTCAATATGATTCAAGTCGAAGGCCTTACGAAGCGATACGCACGTCAAGTTGCGGTCGATAACATTTCCTTCTCCGTCGGCAAGGGTGAGATCGTTGGTTTTCTAGGGCCAAATGGCGCTGGAAAAACTACCACCATGCGAGTGCTCACCTGCTTTATGCCTCCGACAGAAGGCAAAGCGTCCGTTGCCGGCTATGACGTGTTTGAGCACCCCATGGAGGTTAAGCGCCACATTGGCTATTTGCCCGAAGCTCCTCCGCTCTACCCCGAAATGGAGGTCGGCGATTACCTGCGCTTTGTCGGCCGCCTCAAAGGCATCGCCTCGAGTGACCTCGAGCGCCGCGTCGACGAGGTCGCGGATCGCTGCGCTATCGGCGACGTGAAGAGGAAGCTGATCACCAAGCTTTCCAAGGGCTATCGCCAGCGCGTGGGCCTGGCGCAAGCCATCATCCACAACCCCGACGTACTGATCCTTGACGAGCCCACCTCGGGCCTCGACCCCAAACAGATCCTCGAAACCCGCGAGCTGATTAAATCGCTCTCCGGCGAGCACACCATCATCCTCAGCACCCATATCCTTCCCGAGGTCGAGGCGGTCTGCCAGAAAGTCATCATCATCGACAAGGGCAAACTGGTGGCAACCGACACGGTCGAGAACCTCACGCATAGAATGCATGGTTCCGACGCGGCGCTGGTAGCCATCTCCGCTGATGGCGTCTCCGACCCGCCCGCGGTTCAGCAGCGGCTCGAGCAGGTGCGCGGCGTCAGTAAAGTGGTGGCTCGGCCCGTTGGCGATGGCCGCCTCACCTTTGAGGTCGAGAGTCTCCCGAACCACAATGTGCGGGCCGATGTGGCCCGAGCGGTGGTGCAATCCGGCTGGGATCTTCTCGAGCTGAAGTCTCTGGCTTACAGCCTTGAGGAAGTCTTCCTCGAACTCACGGCTTCGGAGCCCCACGCTGTAAACGAAAAGGTGTAAACCAATGAGAACTATCTGGACCATTTGCCGCCGCGAGCTCTACAGCTACTTCGTATCTCCCATTGCCTGGGTGCTGTTAGCCATATTTGCGGTTCTATGCGGCTACTTCACCTATGTCGTCTCGGCCTATTTCGCCCGCGCTGCCATGGAATCGCAAATGATGGGCGGCGGCGGACCAATGAACATCAATGAACAGGTGATCGCCCCGATCCTCAGCAACATGGCGGTAGTCGGCCTTTTCCTGGTTCCGCTTATTTCGATGCGTTTGTTTGCGGAAGAAAAGCGGCAGGGAACCATCGAGCTGTTGATGACCTCGCCTATCACAGATATCGAAATCATCCTTGGCAAATGGCTCTCCGCCGTGCTCATGTATGCCGCGCTGCTCGCCATCCTCGTGCTGGATTTCTCTTTTCTGTTTGTTTACGGCAAGCCCGATTGGAAGCCGGTGGTTACCGGGTTTCTGGGAATCCTGCTGCAAAGCTCCTGCCTACTCGCCTTCGGCGCATTCATCTCCTCCACCACCAAGAACCAGATTGTGGCCGCGGCCGTCGGCTTCGCGCTGGCGCTGCTGTTATTCATCCTTAGCTGGACCTCTTCGTTCGGTAACTCGGACACCTTGCAAGTCATTTCTTATCTCTCGATCATGAGCCATTACGATAGCTTCTCCCGCGGCGTCATTGATTCCAAGGACCTGATCTTTTACTTGTCGATGATCTTCTTCGGCTTGTTTCTTACTACTAGATCGCTCGAGTCGGTCAGGTGGAGGGCATAATGGCAAATCGAAGTCTCGATTCCGCAAAAGCCCGCTTTGGCGCCACCGCCGGCCTTTACACCATTCTCGTGCTCGCCTGCCTGGTGGCCGTCAACTGGCTGGCCAATCGCTATAACAAGACCTACGACACCACTTCCAACAAACGCTACACGCTCTCGGATGAAACCAAGAAGGTGATCGGCGGATTAAAGTCCGACGTCACCATCACCTACATCGACAAGGCAAGCGGATTCGAAACAGCCAAACCGACCTTGGATCGCTACAGCAATCTTTCGCCGAAAGTGCACGTCAAGTACGTCGACTATCAAAAACAAGCCACCGTGGCCCGTTCCTACGGCTTGCGCTACCCCGGCACCGCCTATGTCGAGATGGGCGCCAAACGTGAAGAAGCTAAGGCACTCACCGAAGAAGGGCTCACCGGCGCTTTTCTCAAAGTGATGAAGGGGATTCGAAAGGTCTGCTTTGTAACCGGCAGCCACGAACGCCAGATCGACGAGTCTGACCGTACCGGCCTTTCGCGCTTCAAGGACCTGCTTACTCGCGACAATTACACGACCGAATCCGTCTCGTTGCTCGCCAAGACCGAGGTCCCCAAAGATTGTTCCGTCCTGATGATCGCCGGCCCGCAAAACGAGTATGACCCTCCCGAGATCGCCGCGATCAAGGCTTATGTCGAAGCCGGCGGGCGCGCCTTCATACAGCTCGATCCGCCTCTCCACATCGCGAAAATCGATACCTCCGACAACGCTCCCCTCGCCCAACTGCTCGCAAGCTGGGGTGTAACGCCCGACAAAGACCTGGTCCTCGATCCGAATCCGGTGGGGCAAATGTTCGGCGTGGGCCCGGAAGTTCCGCTCATTACTGACTTCGAAAGCCAGGCCATCGTCCGGGATTTAAAGGGCGCGGCCGTTGGACTTCCTTTCGCTCAATCGCTCACGATTAAAGCCGGCGACAAGACGACTGTCGACAAGCTTTTCGCAACCTCCGATCGCACTTTCGCCACCACGAATCTTTCCACCAATCAGGTGAACGTGGACGACCCGAAGAATAAGAAGGGGCCGTTTGTCCTCGCCGCCGCCGGCACCTACAACACCGGCGACCCCAGCAAGCCCGGCCGCTTTGTCGTGATCGGTTCAGCCACTTTCCTGGAGAACGACTACATTGGTTTCCAGGCAAATCGCGACCTGGCCGTGAATGCTGTGAACTGGCTCTCGTCGGATGAAGATCTCATTTCCATTCGACCCAAGGAGGCCGAGGACCGGCGGCTCAACGCGACTCAGTCGCAGATGAACATGTTTGAGTACACCGTCCTGTTCGCGTTTCCGCTGATCATTATCGCGGCCGGCGTCAGCCTCTTCTTGAAGCGGAGATAACAAACATGCGTCTACGTAACCTTCTGGTGGCCCTGGTTGTCGCCGCCGGTTTGGGTGGCGCTGTGTGGTACGCCCTCAAGCACCCGCCGGGATCCGACGCCAAGGCCACGCCCGATACCAGCGTGAAGCTGGTCAACATTCCTGAAGATCAGATCAAGCAGATCGAAGTGAAGAAGAGGGATGGCTCAATCCTCACCCTCGTCCACGAAAACCGGAAGTGGTCGATAACCGGCAAGGAAACGTTCCCCGCCGATCAGGATGCGGTCAGCGGTGTGGCCGCCGCCCTCGCGCCGCTGAGCGCCGATTTCCTCGAAAATAAACCCTCCGATCTCTCCGGCTATGGACTTGTGCAGCCTGCCCTGACTGTCACCATCCAGCGCACCAACGGCAAATCCGAACAAGTAGTTATTGGCGACGATGTACCGGGCGGTTCGCAAGCCTACGCGCAGCGGGCTGGCGATTCCAAGGTCTACCTCGTGGCCACCTCGGTGCGCTCCTCGTTTGATAAGCCGCTCAACGACCTGCGCGACAAACGCCTCATGACCTTCGATTCCGACAAGGTCACGCGTATCGACCTCGACGCCAAGAAGCAGAGCCTCGAATTTGGCAAGAATAATCAGAACGAATGGCAGATCCTGAAGCCCCAGCCCTATCGCGCCGACAGCTTCTCGGTGGAGGACCTGCTGCGCAAGTTGAAAGACGCCAAAATGGATTTGTCGCTGTCGGCTGAAGACGCAAAGAAAGCCGACGCCCAGTTCGCCGGCGGGCAAACCATCGCAACGGCGCGGGTGACCGACGCAGCCGCGACGCAGACGCTCGAAGTACGCAAGAACAAAGACGCCTATTACGCCCGGGCCAGCGCGGTGAAGGGAACCTTCAAGGTGACCCCTGAGCTGGGCGCCGGCCTCGACAAATCGCTCGACGATTTCCGCAACAAGAAGCTATTCGACTTCGGCTTCAGCGACCCCACCAAGATCGAGATTCATAATGGCGCCGTTACGTCGGCGTATGTGAAATCGGGCTCCGATTGGAAGTCCAATGGCAAAACCATGGATTCGGCGTCCGTACAATCGGTGATCGATCAGCTTCGCGACCTCGCGGCCGCCAAGTTCGTCGAGACCGGCTTTACCGTTCCCACCCTCGATATTTCAGTTACCTCAAACGATGGCAAGCGCGTCGAGAAAGTCGAGTTTTCGAAGACCTCCGACGGCTACATTGCCCGCCGGGCCAGCGAACCGGCCTTGTACCAACTGGCATCTAATAGCGTTGACGATATCCTGAAAGGGATAAAGGAAATCAAGGAATCCACGGCCCACAAGAAGTAGCGCCGCCTTGAAACCGCTATCCATCAAATAGCGGAGAATATATTCGCCGCTATGTTTGCTCTCAATACCGATCTCTACCAGCTCACCATGGCGGCGGGCTATTTTACTGCCGGCAAGCAGAATGAGACCGCTACCTTCGACCTTTCGGTCCGGCGCCTTCCGGCGCAGCGGAATTTCCTGATCGCCTGCGGCCTCGAGCAGGCAGTCGAGTATCTCCTTAACCTGCGCTTTCAGAAGGAAGAGATCGACTACCTACGGTCGCTCCCGCAGTTCTCCAACGTTCCCGCCGGCTTCTTCGACTATCTCCACAACCTGCGCTTCACCGGCGACCTGTTCGCTGTCACCGAAGGCACTCCCGTCTTTGGCGGTGAGCCGATCCTTACCGTTCGCGCGCCGCTGATTCAGGCGCAACTCGTGGAAACCTACCTTCTTTCGACCATTTCGTTCCAAACCTCCATCGCCTCCAAAGCCGCCCGATGCGTCGAAGCCGCCCAGGGGCGGAGCGTAGTCGAATTTGGGAGCCGTCGCGCGCATTCGGCCGGAGCTGGTCCGCTGGCCGGACGCGCCGCCTACATCGGCGGTTGCACCGGAACCAGCAACACGGAGTCGGGTTTCCGCTTCGGCATTCCCGTATTTGGCACAGCGGCGCACTCGTGGGTCATGTCTTTTTCGAGCGAGGAAGCATCCTACACCGCTTTGCACAACCTGCTCGGCGAGTCGACGATCTACTTGATAGATACCTACGACACGCTGGAAGGCGCCCGCCTGGCCGCGCGGCTGGGCAAACCGATTTGGGGTGTGCGTCTCGATAGCGGCGATCTCAAGTCGCTTTCCCGCGAGGTTCGCCGCATTCTCGACGATGCCGGCCTTACCGAAGCCCGCATTGTCGTCACCAACGATCTCAACGAGCATCGCATTGCCGATCTCGTCCATTCCGGCGCGCCCATCGATTCCTTCGGCGTCGGCACGGAACTGGCGACCTCGGCCGATGCCCCCTCGCTTTCCGCGGTGTATAAACTGGTCGAGCGCGAAGCCAACGGCGTTCACAGCTACACCGCCAAGTACAGCGAAGATAAACAAACCATGCCTGGAGCGAAACAGGTGTACCGCTTCGCCGATCGCGACCTGATTGCACTGCAGAGCGAATGCAGCGACACCTATACGGGCGAGCTGCTGGTGCGGCCAGTCATCGCCCGGGGCAATTTGGTCGAGCGGCTGCCCGGCGCCAAGGCCGTACGCCAGGATGCGGCCGCGCGGATCCAGCGGCTTCCCGAGGCCTTGCGCCGCATCGACGAACCCGCGTTCTATCCAGTCGAATACAGCGATTCGCTGCGCCGGCTGGGAGAAAATTTGCAAGACCAGCTAGTACCTACCGGCAAGTGATACTTACGCGAACAACGCAAAGCCGGAGCTGAAACCACATGCGGACCGTGTTCATCGATGTCGACACTCAAGCTGATTTCCTCTTCCCTGCTGGAGGATTGTATGTTCCCGGCGCGGAAGAAATCATCCCTCACCTCGCGGCTTTAACTCGCTTTGCCTCCTCGCAAAGCCTCACGATTGTCTCCACCGCCGACGCGCATTCTGAAAACGACGTCGAGTTTCAAACCTGGAAACCGCACTGCATCGCCGGCACGCTCGGCCAGCACAAGGCGCCCGAAACGTCTCTCGACAGGCCGCTGGTCGTAACCAACGATCCAGGGGCGTTTCCCGCGATCGCCGATGTTTCCGCGGCCAAACAGATCATTGTCGAGAAACAGCGCCTGGATTGCTTTTCGAACCCCAACTTAGTGCCTTTGCTCGCCACCCTCAGCGCCACGCGATACGTCGTCTATGGCGTCGCAACCGAGTACTGTGTTCAGTGCGCGCTCAATGGCCTGATTCAACTCGGCCGCCCAATTGAGCTGGTAACGGACGCAATTCGCGGCATCGGCGCCGAAGCTGAAGAAGTCGTGGATCGCTTTGCGGCCCGCGGAGTTCGGCTGGTCACAACGGCACGAATCGTCTCCTACTAGGTCAACCGCGACCAGCGGTCTTTCGCCAAGGTTTTCGACGCTGCCAGTTCAAGGACCGAACATGTGCGACACAGCGTAATACAGGTAGAGGTACATTCCGCAAGCACCAACTACAACACCCACCGAGAACCAAATGATCTTCGTTTTCACTTCTGCCGTCCCATGGCTTCAAGAGGCCAAGCCTTACCCCACGATTGCATGGGTGATCTTTAGCCAGTACGGCAAACTGTGAGTCGCCGTATACATGACGACAGTCTGGCCGAGGATGAAAGCGGGAAGCGCATAGCGGTAGACGCGGTGGATGCGCTTCGCAACGATCAGGTCGCGCGCTACACCGAAAAGAATCAAAAGGTCCACGCCCGCATAAAACACGACAGGAGGTAAGAGCTGAGGCGGGAAACGCCCAAAGGCCGCCGCGGTGAGCGCGCAGGAGGCAATCAACACCAGCCGGCGATGGAACTCAGGCTTCTTTCGCCAATAGATTGCAAGCGCAAAGGAAATGGTGAAGCAGAGGATGTCAAAGAGCGGAACGATGAGAAATGACGCGGCATCGGTCGAGTGGAAGTGGAGTATGTTGAAACGCGCCATTGTGATGGCGGTCGAGATGCCGAGCACCGGAATCATAACGCCGAGCGCGACGCCGAACCAGCCAGTCAGGCGATGCAACTTCACGTTATGAGTCCGAACCAGCGCGGATTGAAAGATGAAGAAGAGCACCCATCCGGAGAAGACGGCCGCATGAACGTAAAGGATAAAGGGGGGCGGCACGGCCGGATGGATGAGGCGCTGGCCCACCGTGCGGCTGAAGCCGTACACCACAATCACGGGTATCAGCAGCGACATGAAGAAGTAGAAATACTGATCCAGCGGGCCCCCACGCCTGGTCGTTCTCGACAGCCACTGGCCGACACGCTGAGGTGCTTCTTCGGCGGAGACAAGCTCGCCGTCGCCGGCTGATTCGATGCGATCAGGCAGAACCCGGCGCGTCTTTACATCCAATTCCACTTCCGGCTCATTCGATGCAGACGGGTCGGTCCGCAGGTCAGGCATAGCTTGTAGGCTACCAGCCTTGTGAAGCAAATGAAAGCTGGCTCTTTAGGGGAGCGATGCGCTCAGGCCGCATCCAGAATCTGAACGGACAACTCCTTACCCAAGGCGCGGAAGGCGGACTCGAGTTGGTCGAGCCTGGAGCTGTGACGTAAATCAAGCAGGCGGTCCACCTGGGGAAGGTGGCAGTTCAGCCGGTGGGCGAGCTCGGCCTTCCCGACTCCATCTGCGCGCATGGTCGAGTAAAGCGCGAGCTTGGCTTCGGTCAGAGCAGAAAGAGCCACACTGTGGCCTTTCCTCTTTACCGGCGACGGCTTTGGGATGTCCCGCCGATCTTCGATGTAAAGCATGAATGCGCTTTCCAGCGCGTCGACAGCATGCACCAGAGCTTCGTCGCTATCCTCACCGAAAGTATGCGCCTCGGGCACGTCCGGAAAATCGACCCGGATTGATCCATTTGTATCTGGCTCTAGCCGCACCGGATATCGCTGCATGCTGGTTTCTTTATTTTAGTCCAAGCTGCTTCTTAATCGCGTTTTCGAGACCCTTGCCAAGTTCCTTCTTGCCGTGCATCGGTAGAATCGCAGCATTTTCGCCGAGTCGAACCTTAAGATGGCTGCCCTTGGCGGGCGCGAACGTGCAACCTTTCTTTTCCAGCCACCGCTTGAACTCGGCGCTCGTCACCTCGACGCAACACTCGTAAGAGCAGATACGCCCGCCAGCTTCATAGCAGATGGCTCGAAGCGAAAAGTCACGACATGCTGCCCCTGTGGGAGGACAAAGAAGAACTGCGGCTCCGCGCCCGCCGCACGCCAGAATGCATTCCCGTCTACTTCCACCGAGCTCACCGCTGCATCAATCGTCGCAATCGCACGGGTCTGGCTCTGGTAAGCGAGAAGGATAGAACCCGGTTCGATGCGCGCCATGCCGATATCGCCATTAAAGTCGGTGACGTGCACCGGCGGAATCGATACTCCTGGCCGCAGTTTGTGCTTGCCCGCTGGCACCAACACGGACGTCTTATCCTCGATCGGCCATGGCTGGCCATCCAGCTCAACGGGTCCGGACCACGTGACCCGGCTAGGTTGCGGCGATTCCACGTCAATCGCACCATCCATCGCGCCATCCGTTATGTGGCCAGCCGGTTGGCGCACCTTTGCCAGACTCGCCGCCACCGGTAGCAGCGCCAGATCCTGCTTCTCAATCGAGCTCTCAAAATACAGAGCGACGCGGTCAAA
>Ga0181525_10000139_pt1 | contig 66388 bp, 49 predicted proteins | sample PEATcosm2014_Bin_48_FD_121100 | JGI IMG/M metagenome (GOLD analysis project Ga0181525, IMG submission 121100) | Peatland microbial communities from MTU Mesocosm Facility, Houghton, MI, USA - PEATcosm2014_Bin06_10_metaG | ecosystem: Environmental > Terrestrial > Soil > Wetlands > Peat | place...
CGATGCCCGCGGTTACCAGGAACGCGAATAACGCTACCCAGTTCTGCGGATCGGCAACGGTGAACGTTCCGATGGGAGGAAGAAAATAATAATTGAAGGCGAGCATCGCCAGCAGCGCCAGAAAGACAGAAAAACGGAATCCCCAGTACGCCGCAACCCACAGCACCATCAGCAGAAAGGTTAAAGCGACGGTGGTGGGATTGACGTGGACAACGCGCCGGCAGAACTGCGCCACCAATTCGGTGGCCACGGCGCAAGCGGCGTAACGGAACAGGTGTTGCGGCCAGCGAGCTTTCACGGGCACGATTGTAACGGAAGCGAGCCATACGCGCGATGGTTGTGCAGCCAACAATGCCCGTTCAGGGCGGCAAATCAGATTCGACAATTCCCGCTGCGGCGTGGAGAATAACCGCGATGCCCAAGACTCCCGAGGAATGGCTGGCGGAAGTAGACACGGCAAAGAAACCGGCGGTGTTCAAGTTGTTTCTCGGCTACGCGCCCGGGGTGGGAAAGACCTACGCCATGCTGAGTGAAGGAGTGCGGCGCGCGAGCCGCGGCGAAGAAGTGGTGATCGGCGTGGTGGAGACGCACGGGCGCAAACCGATTGTGGAACTGTCTTCGCGGCTGGAAACCGCTCCCCGCCGCAAGCTGGAATACAAGGCGACTGTTTTTGAGGAGATGGATGTAGATGCGATTCTCGCCCGGAAGCCACATGTTGTTCTGGTGGACGAGCTGGCGCATACCAACATTGAAGGCAGCAAACACGCGAAGCGTTATGAAGATGTGTTTGAGCTGTTGGATGCGGGGATCGACGTTCTTTCCACACTGAACGTCCAGCACATCGAGAGCCTGGCGCCCACGATTCGGAGTCTGACTGGCGTGCAGGTGCGGGAGACGGTGCCGGACTGGGTGATCCGGCGCGCGGGAGAGATTGTGATGGCGGACCTGACGCCGCAGGCGCTGCAGACCCGCATGAAGCGCGGAGATATCTATCCGCCGGAGCGGGTGGAGCGGGCGCTGGCTAATTTTTTCCGGAACACGAACCTGGTGGCGTTGCGCGAACTGGCCCTGCGGCAGGTAACCCAGGCGGTGGACCGCACGCTTTCGGAATTGAAGACCGAAGATGGTCAGCCGCTACAGGTGCGGGAGCGCATCGCAGTGTGCATCAGTTCGAATCCGGCGGCACAGTATTTGATTGCGCGGGGCGCGCGCATGGCGCAGGCGATGGATGGCGATCTATTTGTGCTTTACGTTGATACGGGCGCGGATGCGAGCGACGAGAACCAGCGGACGCTGGCCGAGAACATTCGCTTCGCGGAAAGCGTGGGTGCGAAGCTGGTGAAAGCGGAAGGCAAAGTGGTGGCGGAAAAAGTAGCCGAATTTGTGCGCGAGAATCGCGTTACGCAGGTGGTTTTCGGCAGGTCGGCCACGAAAGGCTGGAAGAGATATTTTTACCTCTCGGCGATTCACAAGTTCCTGCGCGATACGCCCGCGGTGGATGTTCACATCGTGACTCAGGAAATGCGGTGAGCGATGGGAAGTGAGCATAAGCGAATTTTGGTGGTGGATGACGAACCGCAGATCACGCGGGTGCTGCGCACCACGCTTTCGGCGCAGGGATATGACGTACGTGTGGCGAATGATGGGGAGATGGCGCTGGAGTTGATGAAGAACTGGACGCCGCACGTGGTGGTGACGGATCTGGCGATGCCGAATCTCGACGGTGTGGGTCTGTGTCGGCAGGTGCGACAACTGTCGCAAGTGCCAATCATCGTGCTGTCCGTGCGGGGGCAGGATCGCACCAAGGTCGAAGCTCTGGACGCCGGCGCCGATGATTATGTTACCAAGCCGTTCAGCATGAACGAACTCCTGGCGCGGATCCGGGCGCAATTGCGCCGAGCGCCGGCGGTTGAGGAAGAGCCCAGCGTGATTTCGGCTGGGGATTTTTCGATCGATCTGGAAACTCGCTCGGTCAAGGTTGGGGGCGGGGAAGTTCATCTGACGCCGAAGGAATTCGATTTGCTGGTCTATCTGGCCCGGCGTCCCGGGAAAGTGGTGACCCATCGAACGCTGCTGGCGGCGATTTGGGGTCCGAATAGCATCGAACAACCCGAGTATCTGCGTGTGTTCGTAGGGCAACTGCGAAAGAAGATCGAGGTTGATTCTTCATCCCCAAAATACCTGCTGACCGAACCGTGGGTTGGTTATCGATTTGAGCCTGCAGCATAATCGGGGCTTTTCGATCTCCCGTTCGATATCTTCATTCCATATTCCATTCGCTGCTTTCATTTTTCGTCCCCCAAGATTTACGAATCATTGTTTTTGGCGGTCCACCCTGCCCGTGACGGGCGTAACCGAAGACCGACACTTTCGTACCGCACGTTGGAAACTGCGTGGAAACTAAACTGTCTCTCAAAGGGTTTGGATCGTCGCGGATCAAGATGACTCACAAGCACCCTCTTTATTGATTGAACGAAATCCAAAGAGAAAGGAATTATGAAGATGCAAAGGCACTGGTCGAGTCGGGCCGCGATCGTCGTGAGCCTGGCATTCATGCTGCAGACTCCGTTCCGGTTGACGGCGCAGGACGCACAGGTTGCGACCGCTTCTCAGACACCGCAAGCTGCGCAGGATGCGACTCCGCAAGACCCTCCGGGCCGGGTTGCCAGACTGAACATCATAGAAGGATCGGTGTCTTTTCAACCCGGCGGCGAGAACGACTGGGTCGATGCTGTGCTCAACCGTCCTCTGACGACGGGTGACAATCTTTGGGCGGACGAAAACTCGCGGGCGGAGGTTCACATCGGATCGACCGCACTTCGTCTTGGTCCGAAGACGGGGATTACCTTGCTCGATGTGGCTGACGGAGCAGCGCAAATTCGTTTGGCAGAGGGATCGCTGCTGGTCAAAGTTCGGCACGTGGATGACGAAGACTCCTATGAGGTGGATACGCCGAACGTGGCATTGGTGGTGATGCAGCCGGGGGATTACCGCATTGATGTCGATCCAAGCGGGAGCCGAACCGAAGTGACGGTGTGGCGCGGGCGTGGCGAAGTGACGGGCGGCGGCTCTTCCTACACGGTGGTGGCAAATCAGTACGCCGTATTCACGGGCAGCGATCCGTTGAACTATGAACTTGGCCAGATTCCTGCGCGGGATGGATTCGATACGTGGGCATTCGACCGCGACCAGATGGAAGAGCGATCCGATTCCGCGAACTACGTTTCGCGCGAGATGACGGGATACGAGGATCTCGACGAATATGGCGATTGGAGTTACGTGGCCGGCTACGGAACTTGCTGGCGTCCGAGAGTGCTGGCAGCGGGCTGGGCGCCCTACCGTTTTGGACACTGGATTTGGGTCGGGTCATGGGGCTGGACCTGGGTGGCAGACGAGCCTTGGGGATTTGCACCATTCCACTATGGTCGATGGGCGTACGCTGGGACCGGATGGTTATGGGTTCCGGGACCGAGCGTGGCGAGGCCGGTGTACGCGCCCGCGCTGGTCGCTTGGGTGGGGGCCGGCGCTGGACGCGGCCCCTCGTTTTCGTTTGGCGCAGGGGTAGGATGGTTCCCGCTGGCGCCGGGGGAAGTGTTTGTTCCGGGCTATCGAGTGAGCCGCGCCTATGCAAACCGAGTGAACCTAACCAACACCACCGTGAGCGTCGCGAGAGTCAGCAACGTCTACAACACAGTGGTGATGAACCAGAACACAAGCGTGAACGACATCACGTATGCGAACCGAAGTGTGAATGGAGGAGTCACCGTGGTTTCGCGCGAAACATTTGTGAATGCGCGGTCGGTGGGAGGGAACCTGATATCGGTTTCTGCGAATGAGATCGCAACCGGACGAGTGTCCCATACGGTTGCAGTCGAGCCCTCCCGAAGCAGTGTGCTGGGGGCGGGAAGACGGGTCGCCACCAGGCCGCCGGCAGCGGTGACGAGCCGGCCGGTGGTGGCGCTGCGGACGCCAGCTCCCATGCCGCATTCTCTCGATCAAAGGCAGGCGCAGGCGGGGGGACGGTTGAACCAGCGATCTTCGATACAAGAATCTTCGATTCCGGAATCTTCGAATCAGGATTCGCTGGTGCGGCAGGAAGCCCCGGGGCAGCGCGTACCGATGCAGGCGAAGCGGCAGCCGCAAGGGCAAAAGGACGAAGGATTTCGTCCGTTCGCTCAAGCGAGCGCCGGAACGGGAAGCGATCATGGGAAAGCGCACGCTCCGGTGGTGTGGGAAGAGCAGGGAACTCCGGAGCCCGAGAAAAGCGCGGCCGAGCAACGGGTGAATGGGTCTGCCGAATCTTCGGCAGGCTCGGGTTTGCCGCGGGGACGGGAACAGCCTGCGCAGCAGTGGTCACATCCTCTGGCCAAGCCGGTGGCTCCGGTGCAAAGAAACCAGCAGCAGCAGCGGGACGAGGAGGAGAAGTACAGCAGCTGGCATCAGCAGAAGCCTGCATCTTTAGCGTCGCAGCCGCAATCCACTTCGAGTTCCCATCCCTCCACGCAGAGCCACACCAGCTCGAGTTCGAGCGCGCCTAAGGCAGGGCATTGACGCCGATTACCAGAGTACGGTTTGATAATGTTCGGCAACGACGCAGCTTAGAAAGCCGATCGAATTGAAAGCAAACTGAAAACCACAACGCCGGGAAGCTGGGGAACCTGCCTGCTCCCGGCGCACTTTTTTTCCAGGTCCTTTGGTGGTGACATTGCCATGAGCGAGCAGAAGCGTCCGGCGATGAACTGGATGGATGTTCTGTGGCTGCTGTTTCTGGCCGGGCTGGCGGCGCTGCCGCCGGTGGCGGAGATTCACAAGCAACTCACGCTGCTGGCAATTGGTGTGGTGCACTTCAGCGAAGGCTGGCTTTTGGCGCGGACTCCGCGGCGTGGCGCGGCTTACATTGTCCTGCTCAAGATTGCACTCGCGACTCTGCTGGTCGATCATACCGGCGAACTGAGCATCAACAGCAGCTACTGGCCGATCTATTTTCTGCCGGTGGTCACCGCGGCAGAATACTTCAGTCCGTGGGGTACGCTGCTGTGGACCGCGCTGGCCTCCGCTGCTTACTGCTCCTATCTCTACCCGGCGCTGCAGGAATACGAAATCACAAGAGAGAGCTACGAATTTCTTGCCATCCGGATTCTTTTCTTTTTCCTGGCGGCGATGGTGGTGAACCGCTTCGTAGTGGAGAATCGACGCCAAATCAAACGCTATCAGGAATTGGCGGAAACGCTGGCCGAAACCAACCGCAGGCTGGAGCTGGCGCAGGCCGAGGCGCGGCGTTCGGAGCGGCTGGCGGCTCTGGGACAGATGTCTGCCGGGCTGGCGCATGAGATTCGGAATCCGTTGGGCGTGATCAAGGGGTCGGCGGAAATGCTGCACCAGAAACTTGGGGAATCGAATCCCCTGGCCAGTGAACTGGCGGGCTACATTTCGAGTGAGACCAACCGTCTTAGTGCGCTGGTAACGCGCTTTCTCGACTTCGCCAGGCCGTTGCATGTTGAGCTAAGTCGGCAGGAAATCACGGTTGTGCTGGAGCGCGCCTTGCATGACGTCTCTCTGGCTGAGAAAAATGCTTTGGTGCGAGTGGAACGCCGGTACGAGGAGAATTTGCCTTCGATCCCGCTGGACGAAGGTCTTTGCGAACAGGCATTTGTGAATCTGATTGAGAATGCTTACGATGCCATGGGACGGAGCGGCGGAACCTTGCGGGTGAGGGCGGCGAAGGTAAACTCCTCCGAACGGGAGGGAGTGGAGGTGCGCATCGAAGACACGGGACCGGGCATTCCGGCTGAACTGCGAGAGCAGATCTTCAACCCGTTCGTAACCACTAAGAAGACCGGGGTCGGGCTAGGGCTGTCGATCGTCTCCAGGATTATCGATGGGCATCATGGGACGATCCGTGTCGAGAGCGAAGAAAATATGACGGGTGAGTCGGGAACCTGTTTCGTAATATTTTTTCCCGGGAGAGAACAAGCCGCTGCCGAGCGGGCATCTTAGCTAAAGCGGATGTTTATAGCCGGCGTGTGTTTGTTGAGGAAATCAAGGGGCCCGGATGTGCCAGGTAGATGCCGACCATTCTGATTGTCGAAGATGAGGCGAAGATGCGGCGCCTGCTCGAGTTGAATCTCGAGGAAGATGGTTTCCGCACCCTTTCGGCGGGAGACGCCGAGGCGGGCGTGAAACTTTTGCGGGAGAATACCGTCGATCTTGTCGTGACCGATCTAAAGCTGCCTGGAATGAACGGCCTGGAATTCCTGCAGGCGATTAAGCGGCAGAATTTGGCTTTGCCTGTGGTCGTGATGACGGCTTTTGGCACGGTAGAAACGGCGGTGGAGGCGATGAAGGCCGGAGCCAGCGACTATGTGCTGAAGCCGTTTTCACTGAGCGAAATGCGCATGGTGATCCGCAAGGAATTGGACGTTCGCGACTTGCGGGAAGAGAACCGGTCGCTCCGCGAGGCGTTGGGCAAGCGCTACGCGCATCCCAATGTAGTGGCGCGCAGCGTGAAGATGCAGGAAGTGCTGGCGACGGTGGAGCGTGTGGCGCCGACAAATTCGACGGTCCTTCTGGGAGGGGAAAGCGGGGTTGGAAAAGACTTGATCGCGCGCGCGATCCATGAGAAGTCGCGGCGGGCTGCGGGGCCATTCATCAAGATCAACAGTACCGCGATTCCGGAAAATCTGCTGGAGAGCGAATTGTTTGGCTACGAAAAGGGAGCCTTCACCGGAGCGGTGGCGAGCAAACCGGGCAAATTTGAGTTGGCGGACAAGGGGACCCTGTTCCTCGACGAAATAGGGGACGTACCGTTGGCGATCCAGGTGAAGTTGCTCCGCGTACTTCAGGAGCGGGAGTTCGAACGATTGGGCGGAACGCGAACCGTGAAAGTGGATGTGAGGTTAATCGCGGCTACGAACCGCGATCTCCGCGAAGCGCTGGAGCAAGGAACGTTTCGCGAGGATCTTTATTATCGTTTGAACGTCGTCCCCATCGATATTGCTCCTCTGCGAGAGCGCAAGGAGGACATTCCGGATCTGGCGAATCTTTTTGTAGCGCGCTTCGCCGGAGATTCCGGCAAGCCGGTGGAAAGCATTACGCCCGAGGCGATGCAGATTCTGGTGAACCATCACTGGCCCGGGAATGTGCGCGAGTTGCAGAACATCATCGAGCGAGCCTGTGCGCTGGCCAAAGGCACCGCGCTCGAGGCGGCAGATATTCATCTCGACGTGCGGGCAGCCAAGGCGACCAACGGCTCGAGCGGATTTCTTCCGGAAGGAATGACTCTGGAACATTGGGAGGATGAAATGATTCAGGAGGCATTGCGTCGCGCGAATGGAAATAAGAGTCAAGCGGCACGTTTGCTCGGGCTGTCGCGGAATGCGCTGCGCTATCGTCTGTCGAAGATTGGGATTGCGGATGAGGAGGAAAAAGAAGGGTAGACCGAGCGTTCCCGATGGCAACGGTCCCTGCGTCTGGAGGGGCAGACACAGCCTCCCGACAACGCCCCTCTTCTCCCATCCCCCTGGCTGAAAACCACCGCCTTGGCTAAATGCGGCCACCGGGTTCGAGTGAGCGATTCGATGATCTGTCGCATTACTCCTTTATGTATTTTAAAAGAAAGCAGTTGGTGAAGACGCCCGGGTCGGGGCTTTTGGTACGGCAGTTGCTGCGTACCATAACGGATTATTCTCCAAAGATTGTTGGTTCAAGAAGAAACCACGGATCGGCGCAGAGGCAGGTTGATGAAAAACCAATTCGTAGCAAGTTTTGCGGTCTTAGTTCTGGCGATGGCTGGAGCATTTACCCTTCGCGTTCAAGGGCAGACGACTGAGGAAGGCGCCGGCCCATCCGAGCAGCCAAGTGCGCCGATGGAAGTCGGGCCAATTCAGCCTCCGCAGCCCCCTCAGGCGGGTCAGCCGCCGCAACCGGGGCAACCTCAGCCGGGGCAACCTGGGCCGCCCGGGCCACCACCCCGAATGGGGGAGGAAGGTCAGCCGGGTGGGCCATCTGGCGAAGGCCCGGCAAGAGTTGATCAGGGAGTAGGCCGAATCAGCATGATTCATGGCGACGTCTCGACGCAGCGCGGGGATTCGGGCACCTGGTCTGCCGCTGTTTTGAACCAGCCAGTCGTCAACGGTGACAAAGTTTCGACCGGCACCGGTGGGCGAGCCGAAGTGCAACTCGACTATGCCAACCTGCTCCGCCTGGGGGCGAATGCGCAAGCCAGCATCGCCAACTTCACGCATAAATACATCCAGATTCAGCTTGGTCAAGGCCTGGCTAACTACTCGGTTTTTGGCGAAGGCGAAGCAGAGCCTGAGATCGACACTCCCAACGTTGCGGTGCACCCGGCCCACAGGGATGGCGTGTTCCGCATTGAAGTGCGCCCGGATGGCGATTCCATCGTGATCGTGCGCAAGGGTGAGGCTCAGATTTCGACTCCGCAGGGCATTGCTGAGATCAAGCAGGGCGAGATGGCGACGGTACGCGGTTCCGGCGCCGATGCCCGTTACAAGATCAGCGCTGCTCCCGAACGGGATGATTGGGACCGTTGGAATACCGATCGAGATCGCATGATCCACAGCGCGGACGCATGGAAGCACACGAACAAGTACTACGTCGGTGCGGAGGATCTGGATGCGAACGGGCGTTGGGAGAACGCTCCCGACTACGGTCAGGTGTGGGTGCCGAACGAACCGGAGGACTGGGCTCCGTACCGTGATGGCAACTGGGTGTGGGAGCCTTACTACGGTTGGACTTGGGTAGGTTACGAGCCGTGGGGTTGGGCGCCCTACCACTACGGTCGCTGGATGTGGTACGGCGGGGCGTGGGCGTGGTGGCCCGGGCCGGTTTGGGGCGTCGGATTCTATCGTCCATTCTGGGCTCCGGCATATGTGTCGTTCTTTGGATTCGGAGGCGGATGGGGCTTTGGTTTTGGATGGGGCGGATGGGGCGGCTTTGGCTGGCTGCCGATTGGACCAGGTGACCGCTTCTTCCCCTGGTGGGGTGGCTACGGCGGAAGATTCGGTGTGGTCGGCTTCAACCGGTTTGGCACGCTCAACCGTTTTGGCGGGATCGCGCCTCTCCGTGCAGGTACGCGATTTTCGAACGTGGCGCACCTCAGCGATCCACACATCGGGGGCGCGCTCTCGACCGTCGGTGCCGGCAAATTCGGAGCCGGCCGAACCACGGCTGTAGCAGCGACTCACGCGCAACTCAGCGGTGCCCGTATGATGACGGGAAATCTGCCGGTCGTGCCGACGCACGCCAGTCTTTCCGCCAGCGGACGAGCGGCCGCTCCTTCAACCATTCACAATAGCGGGTCGCAGCATTTCTTCGGTACGCAGAGCACGGCGCGAACCGAGTCGTTCGAGCAGCAGACGGCACATTTGCAGCAATCGATGCAGCAGAGCCACTTCTCGCCGGTGAACGCGGGACGTTCGAGTGTGGGCGCCGCGGAATCCCGCGGCACGCTCTCTGCCGGATCGGTGACTGCGGGCTCGGGTAAGCCAAATGCCGGTACTGCTGCCAGTGAACGATCGGCGGGGCCATCCTCTTCGGTGAGCCACTCGGAATCGGGGTCGCCGAGTCATAGCGACGCGAGCCGTGGCGAGCCGAATCGCGGTGAGTGGAAGACATTTACCCCTCCCTCGCATACGACTGAATCGGCAGATCGGGGCGGCAGCAGCGTCGGGGCTGCGACCCGGGCCGAGAGTGGCACTTATTGGAATCGGACTGCGCCGAACTCAGGCTACTCGCGTGGAGGAGCTTCGAGCTACGAGCGCGGCGGCAGCTATTCACGGCCGCAATTGAACATGCGGCAGCCCATCGTGCAGCCGCGGTCTTCCGGAGGCTATGAAGGTTATCGCGGCGCTCCAAGTTATGGCGGCAGCCGCGGCAGTTACAGCGGTGGCTCCCACAGTGCCCCAAGTTCCGGAGGGGGTGGTGGGCATTCGGGCGGCGGCGGGCACCACTAGTCGTCGGACCAGGCAGGTTGGTGCACAAACTGTCTGGTTGATATTAGGTGACGAGGGGGGAAGGGGCGTGCTCACCGGCACGCCCTTTCGTTTCCCCTAAAGTTGTACAACGCGACGAATTTACGGCCGCGCGTAGGCAGGATTGTCGGGGTCGGGGCGATCGTAATCTCGACCGTACTTGTTCTTGTGGGCCAGTGCGAGATCGGATTCTGCGAAGTTGAAAGTCCCGAGATAACCATTGCCGGGAGCTACCGTGATTTCGCGTTCCGCCGCATGGAGCTCGTCCGGTGAAACCGAGGGATGGAAGACGTGCAATTGGTAGCGACCCGGAACCACGTTGGCGACGCTGATTTGGCCGTGCCGGTCCGATATCCCATAGTAGGGTGTGTTCAGAGCGATCACCACCGCGCTCATCTGGGCATGAATGTTGCAGAAGATGAAGGAAATGCCGGGCTTGTCGAATTGGACGAAGCGTGTGGTGCCACTCTCGTAAAGTCCGAGATCGAAGCGCTTGCCGTCGAACAGCGAAAATACGTTGTGAAAGAAGGGGTCCTGGTTGGGGAACTCGACGTTTCCGCCGGCCGGGATCACCAGCAGAGACGGATGAAAACTTTTGTCTTTCTGCACAAGCTTCGGAATCTGCGAGATCTCCTGCTGCGGCGGAGCCGCGGCTGGTGTGTTCCCCGCGGGAGTAAGCCAGACGACGAGTTCCGAAGCATCGTTCAATCGCCGTCCATTTCGTGAGAGCTGGGCCTCCCCCTTAAGGTCGACGACTTGCCCTGAGGCCAGCGCGCAGGGCAGCGCTAGCACCCAAAACACGATCAGAAAGTTCCTGGTTTTTATCTTTGCATTTGAAATTTTCAAAACAAAATCCCCATGGCCAGATTGACCTGGCTGGTTACGCTGCTCCCGCTGTAGACGGGAAAGCTGTGCAGGCGTCTGAACTCGGCGGAAAGCAGCAAGTCCGAGCGCGGCCGGTAGACTAAATTGCCCAACCCGCCGCGATTGCGTCCGAGAATCGTGCCGAAGTTGTTCGCATCAATCGCAAAGCCGCGGACATCATCGGCGAACGCGTCGTCTTCCGCCAGCACTCCATTTAATTCCAGCTTGGGAGTGAGCTGCAGCTTGAGTTGACTCCAACCGCCAGCGGAATCCAGACCGTGAATCGGGGTCGTTGAATCGTTGGGATTTGCGCCGAACAGCACAGCGCGACCGATGCCTGCGCCCAATCCGCCCACTCCGCGACCACGGTAAAATTCTCCGGAGAGACCCAAACGGCGAAGAATTGGAACCTGCCAATCTGTCATTCCGGCCCAGGCATCAACAAAGCGTCCCCATGACCAATTCTGCCGGCCGTAGTATGCTGCCGCCGCGAAGGTCAAGGGATGCTCAAGCACAGGTTTTGACCATGCGGTACGCAGAGCGTAAGCCGGTTGTCCAGATTGTTCGCCCGACTGGGCATAGCGGTAGAAGGGATCGCCAGGAAACTCCCAGTCGAGATTGTCGAGAATTCCCCCCTGCAGCGTGAGGGTAGACTGGGATGGGAGATCGAAACGATGCTCCACGCGAAGCTGTGGCGTCCAACCCCACAAATTCCCGGCATAGGCAAAGGCGGGAGTGGCGAGCGACGCGAAAGATGTGGGAGAGAGCGGAGAGATAAATAGCGAATCTTGTCCGGCGACGACCGAGGTATGCTCCCAGTCAAGCCGCAGACTCGCGGTCTGCATGCGAACGATTCCAAAGTTGACTCCGTTGGGTGTCGAGGGAAAGCCTCCCGCAAAATCGAAGCGCACATTGGCCGAAGTTTTCGCACCCGCGAGTGTCGGTCCAAACACTTCGAGACCGATTTCCGTCTGCCGCAAAGTGGCTCCGAAAGTAGCTTGCGAAGTCCCCAATGGGGTTGGCTGTGCGTAGTTGGGAAAGTCCAGGTCATCGGAGGTGCCGACGTTGCGAAATGCATTCATCAGCACGATTCCCGAGAGTCTGGCGCGATATTTCGCAGCCGTCTCCACCTTCGTTTGATACTGCTCATCAATCCTCGAACCGAGCAACTGGTTGGATTCTTCGAGTTTCTGAACCCGGCTTCCCAAATCCACCGAGGCACTCGCTTCGGCGGATTGCTCTCCCGACACCCCGTCGCGGGTTGAAGCGGGTTCGCCGGACTGCGCCGACACCGAAGCAGCGGATCGCGGGTTTGCCGCCATTGCGCCCGCGAGCGGCAGCAGAAGCTTTCGAGTGTCTTGCAGCTCTTGGCGCAATTCCTGCATCTCGGCGCGCGACTGAGCGTTCTCGCTCCGCATTTCTTCGATCAAAGCACGCAGCTGGCGCACTTGCGAACCGAGGTCCTCGAGCGAAGTGCCTGCCGGGGAAGGCGGCGGTGAACCATTTTCCTGCGCCAGGCTGCGGGCGCATAAGAGGACGAAAGCGACCGCGGTCACGGCCGTTGTCCGAAGCGCGAGGGTCCTTGGGCTCTTCACACATCCTCCTGATCACGACACGCGGCTAGCGTGAGACTCGAGCCATCGCGGGGACGATCTTATCTATCCGAATGTCGAATTGAGTTGTCGCTTTTTCTGTCGCCATTCACGGGCACGGCGGGATGGTCGAGCGCGCCGTTGGTTTCGTCTGGGCCAGCTTGCGGAGCGCGACCCGGGATTGAAATCCGAAACACCGTGCGAGCGTCCGAGGTGCGTTCCACCGAGACTTCACCGCCGTGGTCTTGAACAATTTTCTGCACCACCGTGAGACCAAGCCCGGTACCGTTCTCTTTGCCGTAACTCACAAAAGGATGAAAGAGTTTGTCATGAATCGGTTCCGCGATACCGGGCCCGTTGTCGGAGACCTCAATCGTGAGGGAGGATGCGGTCCGGCTGATTGCAACCTGAACCCTGCCCTCTTTGCTGGGCGCGGCTTCACAGGCGTTCAACAGAAGGTTATACAGCGCGCGCTCCAGCTTGCGGGGATCGAACCACGCGGAGTTCTGGCCGTCACTCTGCACCTCGATGAGAGTGCCCTGATGACGCGGGTGCACGCGAACCGCCTGCATGGCTCGCTGCACCGTCTGCACTATGTTGGCGTGAGTTGGGGTCATCGACTCCCTGGTGCGGGCGAACTCAAGCAGCGAGTCGATGAGATCTGTCATCTGGTTTACGCCGGTACGGACTTCCTGGTATAGCTCTTCGCGCTGCCCGGCAGTCAAACGGCCGTCACAAAGAAATTCAGAATTGGCGACGATCGCCGCCAGAGAGTGGCGAAGGTCATGAGAAATCGAACTTGCCATGCGACCGATTGTAGCCAGTTGTTCGGATTCCAACAGAGCCTGTTGAGTTGTAAGCAGGCTGGAACGCATGCGATCGAATGCAGAAGTGAGTTCCGCGACTTCGTCGCCTCCGCGCGGATCGAGAGGATGATGAAAGTCTCCGCGTTCCAAAGCGCGTACCCCTTCTACCAGGCTGGCCAGCGGCCGAGTGAAGGTATGCGAAATCAGAAACACCAGCGCACTGCCCACCACGACCGCGGCCAGACCGAGCAGCAAAAGCAAGCGGTTGAGCTTATCGAGAAACTTCGCTGCCTGATCGTAGGATCCCAGCACGGTCAAACGCACGGGTGTTTCCTGCTGGCCCGACAGGTCAAGGGAGGTCGCCAGAAAGTGCTCATCGCCCACTTCCACATCGCGAGGCCCGTCCGGCGAAGATCCTGTAATCAACGCGCCCACGCTGGTGCCCGCTGATTGAGGGGCCGTCAAAGTGGTGGCGACAATTTCATTGCCGTAAGAGAACGCGACCTGGCTGGCAGAAATCTTGCTTATCTCGCGTGCCAAACGATCATCAATTTCGTAACCGATAATCAAAAAGCCCAGCAACGGACCTTCGGTCCTGGAGCCGAAGTAGACTGGCTGCATGAAGGTCTGGTAAAGGTGGTGCGCTCCAAACCACCAGTGGCTGGAATCCTCCTGACTCAAAGACGGCTGATTCAACGAGCGTTGAAAGTATTGCTGGGCCGCCTCGCGGGTAAATCCCGCCGATTTGGTGTGCAGCGCGACCACTTGGCCATCACGGTTGGCCAGCACCAGCAGATCGCTGCCGGTCAGTTGCCATACGTCGCGGGACGCGTCCTGAATGGTGGCCGGATCGGGAGCCGTCATGATGGCCCGCGTGATCGGCAAGTCGGCTAGCAGTTCCGCGGACCGCGTAAGCATGACTTCGCGATCGTGCTGAAAATTGTGGAACGTGGTGACGGAGTTGCCGAGATCCTGCACGATGCCGTCGCGCACGTGGTTTTGAACGCTGCGCCGCACCACCAGCAGGCTGGTCGCGGTGAGCCCCGCGGTGATCAGAAGCATGGAAAGCAGAAAGCGGGTGCGCAGCCGCGTTCTCGGCACCAGCGTGCTCGCGGACTCTTGGAGAATTTGGGACGCGGATTCTGATGAATGGTCCAAGGGTTCTCAGCGGACGAACTTGTAGCCCATGCCGTGGGCGGTCCGGAAGTGCACTGGGCTGGCGGGGTCGCGCTCCAGCTTCTGGCGCAACTTTAGAATGTGGTTATCCACCGTACGGGTGGAGGGATAATTCTGGTATCCCCAAACTTCGTTCAGCAGTTCGTCGCGGCTGATAACCCGGTCTGCATTTTGCACGAAAAACTGAAGAGTTTTGAATTCCTGCGCAGTCAACACCACGACCTTGCCATCGCGTTGGACTTCCATTTTCCTGAAATCCACCGAGATGCCGTCAAAGCTAACCAGGTTCACGCTGGCGGTTCCGGCTGTGTGCCGCAACGCTGCTCGCACCCGGGCCAGCAATTCGCGGGGACTGAAGGGCTTGGTTACGTAGTCATCCGCACCGAGCTCCAGCAGCAGAACCTTGTCGGAGACGTCGCTGGTAGCGCTCAAAACGACGATGGGCAGCGTCGGGGCCTGGGACTTGATCTCTTTGCACAGATCGCGGCCGGAAAGTTGAGGCAAACGCAGGTCGAGAATAACGACGGCGGGAGGGGCTGCCTGAAAGCTATCGAGCGCGGATTTTCCATCGCCTTGAACTTCAACCGCGTAGCCCTCGGTTTCGAACAGGCGCCTCAATGCTTTTTGGACCGCGGGGTCGTCCTCGACTACGAGAATCCTCCCCGCCGGTCGCATCGTATTCATAACTTCAACCGACCTTGCCGTGCTGAGCGGTGCCGCTAGTTGACCCATAGGAAGCCATTCTTGCCAGATTCGAAGATACGTCGGAACGTGCTGCATCCTGAGACAATAGAAGCTTACAATGTTTCGGCCTCATTTTCGGCGATGCGAGTGCGGTTTGACAAATTTTTTACAATTGCGCCCCCTGCGGCGAAGGCGCTGCGGCCACGGGCTTGCAAAGGGTATTCTCGTTCCGCCGCGATGGATCGGACTATGGTTTCGAACAATATTTCGAGCCAGGTTTCGACGATGCCTCGAATTGCCCCACCGCGCCCGTGTCCTCTGACGTAAAATACGAGCGGTTTGACCGCTTCTGCTGAATTCGATAACTTGCGCGTTGTCCTGGTGAACGCGCGCAACCCTCTCAATATCGGCGCGTCGGCTCGAGCGATGAGCAATTTTGGCTTGCATCGGCTGCGAGTCGTGAATCCATTCGAAGCCGCATTCCGTGAGGCTCGCTCCGCTGTGGGCGCGGCTTCCGTGATGACCTCGGCTGAAGAATACAAAACTCTCGCCGATGCGATCGCTGACTGTTCTCTGGTGGTCGGAACTACCGCCGTCGGCCGTCGCGATCTTCAGCATCCTCTCAAGCGAGTCGAGGTGGGTGCCGCTGCCATACGGGCACATCTTGCAACCGGAGCATGCGCACTGCTGTTTGGGTCAGAAAAATTCGGCCTCTCCAATAAAGAACTGAGCCATTGTCACTGGCTGCTGCATATCCCGACCCGGGATGAACATCTTTCGATGAATTTGGGGCAGGCGGTCGCGGTGTGCCTCTATGAACTCACGCGCGATGGGACGGCATCGCCTGAACCGGAGAGGGGAAGCCCCGCCTCATCCGGCGAAGTCGAGCGCGTGATCGATGCTCTGTTTGATGCGCTCCGTGCCAGCGACTATCCCAAGCTGAATTCCTCGGATTCGTTTGAGGCTGCGGTCCGGCGTTTCGTGGGGCGGCTGCAATTGCAACGGGGAGATGCTGAATTCTTGCTTGGCATCCTTCGGCAAATTGTTTGGAAGTTGAACCATCGCGACCCGCCCGCGAGGTGAACTGCTTAGGGGCGCACTTCTGTTGGATAGACCTGCGTGGAACCTCGTGCGAACTGAAAGCGCAATAGCCACTCGCTGGCTTCCGCCTGTCCTTCTGCTTGAGGCGGGTTGAATTTCCAGCGCCGCGCTGCATCGAGCGCCCTATTCGCGAAGTACCGGCTCGGCCCGGGTGACGTAAGCGTGGCTTGTGAGACCTTGCCCGAAGGGTCGACTGCAACCCGGACCGTAACTTTCACTTTTCCTGTAATCGTGCTTTGCGCGCCCCGCGACACTTCGGGCATGATCTGTTGCAGCACGCTGCCGCGAGCGTTGCCGCCGGTCGCCTGATTTTGCTTTTGCGAAAATGGAGCGGGTGACTGCGTCGGAGCGGTTTCAGCGCGACTGGGCGGAGGCTGCGGAGGAGTTGTCTCGGCAGCCGGAACCTTGGGATGGCTCACCAACCTGCTCCCGGCCAGAGCCAGCATTAAAAGCGCCGCAGCAACGATTACGACCGCGATCCACCGGCCCGAATGCGATTTGGGCGCGGTCACTTCGACCGCCGTCGTGTCACTCGGTGCATTACCCTGAAGCCGCCGAAGGATGTCGCTGGTGGTGCAGCGCTGCCTCGGGTCGGTCTGGAGGCACTGGCGCACGATCTCGCGAAACGGCTCAGGCAGTGTTTCGGGCACGACGATGTCACCGCGATCATTTCGCACCTCTGGGCCGTGTTGGGTAAAGGCGGCGACCAGGGTTGCGCCTAAAGACCAGATATCGGCGGGCGGGTAGAGCCCCTCGCTAAGCGCTTCGGACGGTTGGAAAGCGCTGGGTCCTCGCAGGGTGCCGAGCGTGCCGATTTTACGGACTCCGTCGGTGGAGAGTTTCAACTGATCGTCGACCGCCATGACATTCGAAGGTCGTACGCTCCCGTGTACGCGCCCGGCCTTATGCAGGAAGTCCAGAGCCTGGGCCGCTGGTGCCAGCATCTCGGAGATTTCACCGGGCTCGAGCGGGCGTAATGGAATGACTTCAGCTAAACTCTCGTCAGCATATTCCATGACGACGTATAAAAGCCTGGTCTCGTCCAGTTCGCATCGTCCGCATTCGAATAGTTGGATCAGATGGGGATGGGACAGCTTTGCGGAGTCTGCCCAGAGAAAGAGTTGAGCCTCCTCATCCAGATTCTCTGAGGAAAGCAGTTTCACCACGGTCTTATGGGCTTCGCTACCGCCGCGCTCGGTGAGAAATACGGCGCTGTGGTCCGAACCGCCCAGCCACCGCAGCAGCGGAAAAGCTCCATCGATAACGCGATTTTCCCAATCCCTCCAGAGTTTGGTCGGAATGCTCATAGGTCATGACTTGCCGAAGCGCTATTCTAGTCCAGGGCGTGTCATGATGTTCCTTAAAATCTGCCGTCAGCCCTCTTTTTCATCGGCCTGTGTAGAGTTGAAAAGGGGCCCAATAAAATGGCTTGCGGAAGACGTCGTCCGAATGGAGCAGGGAGAGTTTGGCCGAGCGAAGTGCTGCCTCCGGAGGCCGCCCTCGCTTGAGTTCCCCGTAAAGATTGTCCATCAGACGGGCGGTGGAGGCATCACTGACTTCCCACAGAGCGCCGATCACGTTGTGCGCCCCCGCGCGGAGAAAGGCCCACGAAAGCCCCACCAGACCTTCGCCGGAGTAAGCTCTGGAGCCCGCGCCGTAGCATGACGAGATCGTAACCAGGTCGGCGAACAAGGGCAATTGAGTGATGTCGCGAGCGTACAGCTTGAAGGAATCCTGCTCCCCTGAAATCGGCGAAAGCACGATCGCGGAATCGAGCGGGCTCAGTTTGCTGGCCGTGGCATGAGCGACGAAGTGAATGAACGAAAATTGCCCTGGATTGTTCTTCAGATACGCAGCCGGGGTTGCCCGATCGCCGGTAAAGACCTGTTGTGTCTTGGATGCGAAATGTTTCTGAACACTTTCAATCTCGAGCGCGGCGTTCGGTAATCGCGCATAGTCAGGAGTGGAAACCGCAGCATCGCCAATCAGCAAGAGTCCGCCCCCAGCTTTCTGTCTGCGAGTTTGAGAGGCGGCCAGAACTCTGAGGGAGCTTGCGCTCAGCACGGTCGCTTCTTCAATCCAGTAGTGTAGCTTCGGTTCCGGCACCGGTAAGGTTTCGAAATTCAGGTTGTCGAGAGCGCCATCCGAAATCACGATCACCCGCGAATCGGGCGCGATCCGCTTCCGGGCGGGACGCAGAACAATGTCGTAGAGATGACTCCCAGCCTGATTGGTCGTATCGAGCACCTCCTGCCACCCCAACAGCGCCTGGCGATAATGTTGCACGGCAGCATCGATCTCCGCCCCCGGCGGCAGTGGATAAAGAGTGATGCTGTGTGCTGTGATGGCCCAGAGATAAGACTGCTCCCGTCCCAGCCAGTAAAAAAGGATCGTAGCATTTGCATTGCGCGCGATCTGTTGAGCATCGAGTTCGGCGGGAACTGCAGCTGAGTTTCCGGGCAGCACACCCAACCCTTCCGCCAACGTGCGAGCCCGGCTGTAGTCGGCTAACTGCAATGCCTGGTTGTTCTTTCCCTGATCGACGAGAAAGCGGATGTAGTCATCGTAAAGATGCGCGGCGTTGGCCAGGAACGGCAATCTGAAATCCTCGCGCTGCAGCGAAGATCGCGCCCGCTCGATGGTGGCAAGTGCCTCGCGATATTGCTGGTCCGCGTCCCCGAGTTTATGTTGTCGCTCGTACAGCCGCGCCAGATCATTCTGAGCTTCCCAGCGCAGGGCAAGGTCGCTCTGCGAATCGCTTGCGACCCGGCGGTAGGTTTCTTCGGCCTGCTTGTAGTCTCCTCGGCCGGCGGAAATCTGGCCCTCGACCAGAGTTGGATAAAGTTCGGAGAGACGGTCGTTTTTGCCGTGAGCCAATTGAAAAGCTTGCTCCGCGTACCGCTGCGCCTGCTCTAGCTGTCCCTTCTGCACTGCGACAAACGCCAGCTCGGTCAGTGCGTCGATGACCAGTCCAGGGTTTTGGTTGTTTTGAGCCAGGGCGAGCGATTGGCGGTAGTAGTCTTCGGCCAGCGCAAGCTGGTTCCACTCGTAGTAAACCAATCCGATATTGTTCAGCCACAAGATCTGGTGATAGTTCGCTCCCAGCTGCGTCGCAGTCGTTTCCGCGTCCTGGTACATGCTGAGCGCTTTGTCGAAGTCGCCCATTTTGTAAAAGGCCCAGGCCAGGTTGCCTTGCGCCAGCTCGGCGAGCCGCCGGTCCCCGAGAATTTGAGCCTTCTTATTTGCGGCATTTGACCAGTCGATCGATTCGTCATAATGCTCTTTCCCCAAGGCGACCTGGCCGAGATTCGCCAGATCCGACGCTTCCAAACGACCGTCCTGTTGTTGTTTGGCAAGTTGCAAACTCTGCCGAAAGAAACGGTTTGCGCCATCCAGATCATTCTGCGCGCGTTCCAGAAGTCCCCGGCATCTGGCGATCTCGCCGGTTAAAGAAGAGTGCGACGTCTTGGAAAGAGCCTCAGCTTCGGCAAGCCTCTGATCGGCTTCCGGAAAGCGAGTGAGGAGAACATTCGCGCCGCCCTGGATTATCTTTTGTTTGATGGCGAGATCGCTGCTGGCGAGTTGGGGGGGCAAGGTGGAATTCAGCAGGGAAGACGCATCCCTGCCCAGGCCCTGGTTCCACAAGATATCTGCCTCGAGAACGCGAAATTTCCAGGCCCACTCCTCGTCGCGACCGGAGAAGCGCCGAAATCCGAAATCTGCCTCACGTTTCGCCGTTCCAAGGTCACCGCGGGCGAACGTCTGCTGCGCATGATCGAAAGTCTTCTGCGGGTCCGGCAACCGGCTGCATCCGAAAGTCCAGAGGAGGAGTAAAGGCAACGCAAAAACCAGTGATTTAAGCCTCTGGTTTTCTGGCCCCGGCATCGCGCCCTCGTGCCGCCTGCTACGCACCGTGAGGAGTGTCCAGCCTAGCTGTAAGAAGCAGCCGGCTGAGTGCTCTTAGTCAGGCAGTCTACAGAGCCGCACTTTAATGGTCAACGGTTAGCTCGGCGGATCAGTACTACCGTTTGCCTTGGCGACCGCGGCGGAGGTGTTGCCCGAGCTGAAACATCCCAGCTCCAGGCGCAACATCGTCAACTGATAGGATTGGCAGTCGACCAGCAGTTCTCCAAGAAACACGCGGCCTACGTCGGGCACTTCAAACACATTGCCAAACTGTCTGCCGGGGAATTCTCCGTCGGTTCGTTTCACCACCGAGGATACGATGCTGCTTCTCTTGCCGGCCTGCACGCTCTCCGGGTTGTAGCGCTCCTTCACCCAGTCCGGGATCGACCGATTCTTGACCGACTTGGGCAGGTTGTTCGGGTCATTCATGAACCGGTATTGTTCGGCAACTCTGGCGAGAAATCCTTTGTCGCTGATGCAGGACTGACCGGGATAACCGTTCAACAGGTTTTGATCGCAAATATCGAGGTCAAGCGTCACATCGATCGGACAGCCCGCGACCTTCAGGTTGTCGAACCTCGTTCCAAGGAAAGTTACTCTCGGGTAGTTTCCTGCCAAGGGGTGCTCGGTTGAGATTTGCGCGACCAGCCGGTCCGCAGTGATTACCTCATGAACATTGAGGCCTTCGACCACTGAAGTTACCAGCGTCACCCAGCCGTGGTCCGGCTTCTCGCTCAGACGACCTGAAACCTGCGTGTAAGCCGATTGATACGAGAGCACGCCGTCAATGCGGAAACTCTCCGTCCTGGCGTGTCCATAGCCTCCGGAGGGAGAAAGGGACATCGGCACTTGCGGAGGAATATTCTGTGCGATGGGCCTTTCCAGATATCCGCCGAGAGCGCTGGCGTCGGCGTGGTAGTAATGAACTCGACTGGTAGTTGCCATCTTTCTTCTCCGTGAATCAGCGTTCCAATAATTAAGGTTCAGAATTTGCTGGCTTGGCCAACTGCAACTCGAAGGGATAGCGTGCTAATTCAGCAATCTTTTCACCCTGGGGATTCAAACCGATGATCACGACTTGATATTGACCGCCTTTGGCGACCCCCGGCGCACGGATGGGCAAAGAACTCCGGGCCGCTTCGGCGGAAACGACGAGAGACCACTCTACCCCGTCTGAAGGATTGTGCAACTCGATTCGATAAGATGCGAAACCATTCTGCGGTGGAATATCCAGGGGGAGTAAGAACGATTTTCCGGGAGCTACTGTTACGGCGGGGACGTTTGTCCCGCGCGTTGCGGCCCCGACCAGCGGAGCCACAGCAAGTACCTGCGGCTCGCGAGCTTGAGCAACAACGCTTTTCAGAGCCGGGTAGGTGACAAGATTCTGATACCCGATCAATACCAAAAGACAGGCGAATGCCGGAATCGCAAAAGCGGGGCGCCACCAGGCGAAGCGTCCGGGCCTGGACTGCACGATTGCCGGCACGCTTGAAGCCCCAGAATCGGCTAACGTTGCCTTGCCTTGTTCGAGGAACACCGCGCCCGCGCGCACATCCATGGCGCACTCGTGACAGCCAAAAAGGTGCTCCTCAAACTGCTCCCGAACATCGGGCGGCAGTTCATCGAGCAGATACTTCTCGGTTGCCATCACGCGGATCGCTTCACCGTGATCCATCGCCCAAGATCTCCTCATACTCTGAATAGTGACCCATCGAGGCAAAACGTTTCGCCAGCTTCATTCTTGTAGCACCCCCTTCGCCATTTTCTTTAAATACAGGGCCTTAAATGATTTCTTGGCGCGGTGCAGCAAGACTCTCAAGTACTCCCGGTCTACCCCAAAGTCCCGGCATACTTCGTCTTTGTCGCGCTCTTCGAGCAAGATTTCCTTGATCAGGCGCCGATCTTTTTCCGGGAGTTGGCCAAGGATGTGCCGAACCTTGTGTTGCATCTCCCGATTAGCGATCACATCGACCGCACTGAGGCTGGGATCGGGGATGTCGGCTCCAGCCTCTTGTTCGGCGCCGGTAGCCCCTTGAGAAGCCGAGCGGTAGTGTTCGAGCAACACATGGTTGCAGACGGAATTGACAAAGGCGCCAAGCCGCTCCGGCTCCCGTACTCCATCTTCCTTGCGCAGTGCGGCCAGGACGCGGACGAAGGTCTCCTGCCGGGCGTCTTCGATCTCCGGCCGGGAATGCAGACGCTTGCCCAGTTTCAACCGTATCAACTCGCTGAAATAAGCCACAAAATGCTCCTGGGTCCGGAAGTCTCCGGCACGAAGCCGCTCCAAATAGCTGCTGTCGAAAGCGTGGAATTGCACGAGACGCTCCGCGGGATGCCCTGAACAAGTGGCAGCTATCTTACTCAAATCGAAGAGCCCCGTACAGCGCACGTTTCCCGCGAATTTTCGCTGGGGTGAGGCTGTTCTCGACTGCTCCGATGGCGTAGAAGGGGTCCCCCCAAGAAAAAGTTGCGCCAGGGGATGAAACGCTTCGCCTGGCTGGGTCACTACTCAATGTGGTCAGAACTCACCGGTGAGGCCGGCCCATGGCATAGGTTAGCGCCGAACCAGTGCTCTTCCGATGAGTCAAAGTCCCGAGGGAAGGAACCTTGCCACTTTTGGGGGAAGGGGTGGGGGGCTTCCGGCGACTGGAGCCGAGACGGTCACGGCTCCATCGCCTTTCGGGAATTTCAGCTTCCGCTGCGCATCTTCGAAGAGCTCGACTCGGCGCCCCCTGCGATTGCGTTGTATGATTTCAGCCATCGCAATGGCGCGGAAATCTCCAGGCTACAAAAATCCTGCTCACGAACATAACGATCGGGAACTCATCCAGATCGTCGACTCGGCGTTCGCCGATGCCAGGCGACGAAGTGGCGAATGGCTGGTCTGCCGACCAGGGTGTACGCAATGCTGCATCGGAGTTTTCTCCATCAATCAGCTCGACGCCCAGCGACTGCGGCGCGGTCTGGCCGAGTTGGCGATCCGCGATCCGGAGCGCGCGGAGCGAATACGCGAACGTGCCCGAGATTCGGTGACCCGGCTGGCCACAGATTTTCCTGGCGATCCGGCAACCGGGACATTAAAACAAGGAGACGCCGCGTCCCGGCGCTTTTCCGAATTTGCCAACCACGAACCCTGTCCGGTTCTCGACCCCGCGACCGGGAACTGTGAACTCTACGAATCGCGGCCCATGACGTGTCGCGTCTTTGGGCCGCCGGTTCGCTCGGAAGACGGTCTGGGCGTGTGCGAACTCTGCTTCCAAGGCGCATCTGACGAACAGATCGCTGCCTGCGAAATGAAGCCGGACCCGGACGACCTGGAATCTGCGTTGCTCGAAGAGCTGGAAAGAACCACGGGAGCCCGCGGAAATACCATCATCGCGTTCTGCCTGGCGGGCACGCCGATCTAATCCCGCGTGAAACCTTCGAGGCAGCGGGGCTCCGCCGGTGTACAGCAGCCTCTCTCCGGTGCTCCCCACCCAACTTGCTTCCGGCGAAGTCGTGCGCAGCCGCTCCGCTCGGGAAAATACTTCCTCCGCGCGAAAGCTCCCCATATTACGAAAAACCGAAATTAAACGACTCTCTTAAGGCGATAACTAGTGGGATACCCATACCCAAAGCGCAATTGCTTTGTGGGCTTAGTTCTGCGGTAATCGAGGGCGGGAGTGCTGTACCAAAATGGGAATCGATAAATTTTTGTTACGAAACGCGAAATTCCGCGACGCTCCCTCCGCGTCGCTTTCAGAACGGTTCTTTGTGCGCTCGCAATCCGTTGTATCGCGGCGCATCGCTGGAGAAACCCTGATTGTTCCGGTGCGCGGCAAAGTTGGCGATCTGGCCTCAATTTACAGCTTCAACCAGACTGGATCTTTGCTCTGGCAGGCGCTGGAATCTCCCCGGAGCGTCGCTGAGTTGATCAGCACTCTCCTCGCGGAATATGCGGTCGAGCACGAGAAGGCCGAGCACGATGTGACGCGACTCTTGAACGAAATGCTTTCGCTTGGGCTGGTCGAGGTCTGCCCGAAAGTTTCAGTTGCCGGAGTGTGCTCACGGGGGCAACAAGAAGATCTGCTGGCAGCTTCGGATTAATCGGAGCGCTTAGCGGCGACTCAAATCAGGGGGGTCATGGAGCAATTAACTTACGGGGCATTCAGCGCGGATCTGCACCAACGCCAGTCCGGTCAGCGTGCGCCGGTGCAGGTGTCAATCGAAGTGACGCGGCGTTGTCCGCTCGAATGCCAGCACTGCTATAACAACCTCCCCATGGGGGACCAGCAAGCCCGCAGCCGTGAAATGACCACGGAAGAGCACTTCCGCCTGCTGGATGAGCTAGTCGACATGGGTTCCTTCTGGCTGCTCTACACCGGCGGCGAGATTTTTGCCCGCAAGGATTTTCTTGAAATCTACACCTACGCCAAGAAAAAGGGCTTTCTGATCACCCTGTTCACCAACGGCACGCTCATCACGGAAAAGATCGCCGACTATTTGGTGGAGTGGCCTCCGTTCGCCATCGAGATCACTTTGTACGGTCGTACCCGGGAAACTTACGAGGCCCTGACGGCGATTCCAGGTTCGTATGATCGATGCCTGCGCGGAATCAAGCTGTTGCGCGAAAGAGGATTGCCGCTCAAGTTGAAGACGGTGGCGACCAGCATCAACAAGCATGAAGTGTTCGCCATGAAACGGTTTGCCGAAGACGAGCTCGGAGTCGACTTCAAGTTTGACGGTCAGATCAATCCGCGAATTGATTGCTCGCAGAGTCCGCTAGCAGTCCGCCTCACGCCGGAAGAAGTGGTGGCCCTCGATATGCATGCTCCCAAAGGCCTGAGCGAATACCGCCGGCTGGCGAAACGTGACTTGGAGAATCCTCCTAACATCGGGCTCAACGATACCGTTTACTTCTGTGGCGGAGGGATGGGTTCGTTCGCGATCAACGCCTATGGAGAGATGAGTATCTGCATCATGTCGCAGCAGGAGACCTTCAGGGTACAAGAGGCTGGCGTGCGGCGGGTTTGGGAGGATTCTCTGCTGGAAGTCAGAAGTCGCAAGCGAACCAGGTTGACCAAGTGCGTCGAGTGCCGGATTCAGTCGCTCTGTGGAATGTGTCCGGCGAACGGCGAAATGGAAAACGGAGACAAAGAAAGCCCCGTGGATTTTCTCTGCCACGTGGCCCACCTCAGGGCTGAAGTGATCGGGGGCGAGGCTCCTCCGCATGGAGAGTGTGAATTCTGCCGCGGTGGGGCCCGGCATGAGGAAGTGCTCGAGTCCGCGCACCGCATCCAGACGAAGGAAATTGACGTTGAGGGTTGGGTGGGTCCGCAGCAGCTCCTGCCCATTTTGAACAACCCGGGAATGGCAGCGGGGGGATGCGGGAGCTGCGGGCACTGATCGATTTTGGCCGTGACACGGGGATGTTGAGAGTAGTCGCCTTCGGCGGCGGGAGGGTGGAATGAACAGCAAACTGAATCGAGCCGACGCCCGGAAAAAATACGCGCCACCACAGCTGACAACCATCAGTTTGCGCCCGGAGGAGGCAGTTCTGGGACACTGCAAGATCTCTGGGTCGGCCGGCACGAGCGGTCCCGGCTGCCAACCGATTGGGTTGTGCAACTCGCTGGGATCGTGACCGTTATGTTGTGTCAGAACAATTTCGAAGAGCCACCTCTGCGGCAATCGCGGGAGTCGTGCGCCGCGCATCGCGTCTGCTTCTCGATCGGCGGGGTTTCAGTTCGCCTCCAAGGCGAGGATGCGGCAGACATTGCTTTGGATCGAAGCCTCAATCTCTTCCGTGCCGAGGAGGTCGATCCCGATATCAGCATGAGCGTGGAATGGGTTGAGAGTTTGCCGCGCAATCTCCGGCGTCCGATTTTTGATTCTGGTTCGGTCTGGCGATTGTACCAATGGGAGTCTGGCTTTCAATTTGATTTTGGCGCACCCATCTTCGGAGATCGGCCCTGTAAGCGGCTTTTCGTGGGCAGCAATTTTCACTGTGCCACGCTCAAGATGAGTACAAATGCCTTTGCCGGCTTTCCCTTTTCAGCGCAGCCATTCGCCTACCCGCTGGACGAACTGCTTATCATGCACCGGCTTACACAGGAGCGAGCGGTTGAGTTGCACGCGGTTGGCATCGTTGGACCGGACGGCGCGAGCAATTTATTTGTCGGTCATTCTGGCGCCGGAAAGAGCACGACAGCGCGTCTCTGGACCACGCGCCATGAGGTCGAGATTCTCAGCGACGACCGAATCATTGTTCGACCCGACACCCACCCGGACGGCTACCCAGGTTTCAGCCAGATGAGAATGTACGGCACGCCGTGGCATGGAGAGGCGATGTTCGCCTCTCCCAACAGTGCTCCCCTATCGCGAATCTTCATTCTGGAACACGGGAAAGGCAACTTGGTTACGCGCCTGTCCAGGGGCCAGGCGGTTGCAGAGCTGTTTGCCCGCAGCTTTGTGCCGTTTCATCGACACGATTATGTGGACTCGGCCTTGAGCTTCCTCGAGCAAGTTGCGGAGTCCGTCCCTTGTTATCGCTACTCTTTCGAGCCGGACGAGCGTGCCGTGGAGAGGGTTCTCAACATCCGTGACTGATTTTTCAAGCAATGATTGTCTAAACAAAGAACTCTCAGGCCCAACCGTCGTAAGTGCGGATCTTGCAAGCGCGGATCCAGCCACCCCAGGAACCGAAGCCCGCCTGCAGTCCGAGCAGTTCGAATCCTTCGTGTTGCGATGCCTGCGCGGCGGACTTCGGGTTCGCTTTCAAGCACGGGGAGCAAGCATGTCTCCCGCAATTCGCGATGGCGAGATGGTTTACGTTAAGCCTGCATCGGGGGCGCGATTACGCAGAGGAGACGTGGTTCTGGTGAAAAGCGACGCGGGCTTCCGCTTGCACCGCCTTGTCCGAGTCGACGCCCGCGCAGATGTATTCATCACGCGAGGCGACTGCGGACAGCAAGACGATCCGGCGGTGCGCGGCGAGCGGATTCTGGGTGTTGCCGTGGCAAAAGACGTGCGAATTGGACGGAAAATCGTTCGGGCGAAATTGAAAGGCTTCGCCGGATTATTGTTGCGATCGGCGTCGCGCGGTCAACACCTGCTGAATAAAATCCTCCGCCCGCTTCGTGCGGCGTCGCGGTCCACTTCCTCGCCGGTGGTTCGAGCGCTGTTGATCATCTTTGCGCTGCTGGCTCTCGTGTCGGTTGGGCCATACTCCCTCGCTCAGGTCGCCGTCGACACCACAACCACGTTAGCCGGCGACGCCACCGGGCCCGGAACGTTTACCGGAACCTTCGCTCACACGACTACGGCGGCGGCCAACCGTCTCTTGCTGGTGGGCGTATCACTGAATATTAATAACTCTCCCAACTCCGCGATCACCGCCATCACTTACGACGGAACCGCGCTCACCCTATTGGGCGCGCATAACGACGCCGCCAATACCCGGCGCGTTGAAATCTGGTATCTGCTGAATCCAGCGTCCGGCACCAATACCATCGCGATTTCGACCAATGTTCCAACCGCCGCAACCATCGGCGGTACCGCGGGCGCAACCACCTTTTCAGGAGTCGATCAGACCGTTCCTTTAGGCCCTTTTATATCCGCCGATGGCGCCGCCGCCGCCAACTCACAACTCGACGTCCCCAGCGTGATCAACGGGATGATCTTGGACACGCTGGCCATTAGTAGTAATCGAACGATCACGATCCCCGGCCCGCAGGTACAACGGTGGAACCTGACGAGCGGAAATAATGGAGGCGGCACCGATGTCGCCGCTAGCGGCAGCACGCGCACTGGAGCGCCCAGTGTCCCGATATCCGAAACGTTCAGTGGTGACTCGAATTGGTCACTCGGTGCTGTTTCTATTAATCCATCAACCGCCGATATCGGCGTCTCAACCGGCGTCGGCAGCGCGGTTTTTCTGGGGCAGAATACAACCTACAACATCACCGTCTCCAATAATGGACCTTCGGAGGCGAATGCCGTTCAGTTGTCCGACACCCTGGCCGCCGGAATGACGCTGGTCTCTGTGACTCCGAGCGCCGGAGTCACCTGTGTCACCACCGCAAACCCCATCACATGCAGCGTAGGCACGCTCGCGAGCGGAGCAACTGCAACCGTAGCGGTCGTGGAGACTGCGAGCGCTTCGGGCTCCTACGCCAATACCGCCGTAGTTTCCGATTCAGGCACGCCGCCTGATTCCAACACGGGTAACAATACCTTTGTGGCGGTTGCCACGGTGCAATCCGCCGCTTGCGCGAGCGTTTCTCAGGCAGTTCCCGGGAACAATCTAACCGGCGTTCTAAACACCTACTATCCAGGAACGGCAAGTGTGGCGAAGGGAGCGACTTCCATTCCGGTGGGCACGCCGACCGGAGCCGGAGCTGCGATCGCAGCGGGAAATCTCCTTCTGGTGATCCAGATGCAGGATGCCAGCATCAATGACTCGAACAGTGTTAGTTACGGAAACGGCGGCACCGGCCAGGGTTTTACATCGCTCAACAGCGCAGGAGACTATGAGTTCGTCACCGCGACCGGTGCGATCAGCGGAGGTTCTGTTCCCATCGCAGGGGCAGGCTCAGGCGGCGGACTGGTTTTTGCCTACCACTCCGCGGCAGCTTCTGCCACGGCAGGTCAGAGTACTTACCAGGTTATCGTTGTGCCGCAATACACCACCGCCTCGCTTAGTTTGGCCAGTCCACCAAAGGCACTTGCCTGGAATGGATCCACCGGGGGAGTTCTTGCCCTGGATAGTTCGAGCACGCTCACCCTGAACGGTGCGACCGTGTCGGTGAATGGACAAGGCTTCCGCGGCGGCGCCGGTCTGCAGATGAGCGGTGGTGGTGGCAGCAATACGGATTTCGAGCAGCCCTCTCCGGCTACCTATACGCCGACGACGACGGGATCGAATAGCGATGGCCAGGCTGGTTGGGATGCGTCCAAAGGTGAGGGAATCGCAGGGACGCCAATGTGGGTCGAGTCGAATCAGACCTTTCTTCAAACAACCACGACCGTTGGATATCCCAGCGGTACCGCGGGGACTGACGGGAGCATGGCCCGGGGAGCGCCGGCGAACGCAGGCGGTGGTGGAACGGACGGAGATCCGCAAACCGCTTCTCCCGGTGGCAACGATCAGAACGCGGGCGGTGGTGGTGGCGGCAATGGCGGCGCGGGAGGTTTTGGCGGTGACTCATGGAATTCGAATCTCAGCGTGGGCGGCGAAGGCGGCACGGTTTTTCCGGCGACCATCAATCGCATTGCGTTGGGCGGTGGCGGCGGCGCGGGCTCGCGCAATAACTCCGACGGAGATAATCAGGCCAGCGCTGCGGCTGCAGGCGGCGGCATCATCATCATCCGCGCGTATGCGCTGAGTGGTACAGCCACTCTTACGGCAAATGGAGCCTCGGCTTACAACGGCACGGCCAACGATGCGGGCGGTGGCGGCGGCGCCGGTGGCACGATCGTTGTTCTTTCCGCCAACGGTGGAGAGGGCGGCCTGACGCTGCAGGCGAACGGTGGCTCTGGCGGAAATGCCTGGGCCTCTGAGGCCTACAGCCTCGGAAACCGTCACGGACCGGGCGGCGGCGGGGGTGGCGGCGTCGTGCTCGTGTCAGGGGCCCCAGCCTCGGTTAGCACCCTGGGGGCAGCCGGTGGTACGACACTGAATCCGGGCGTTAGTTACGGGGCGACCGCAGGTGCGGCCGGCTTCAGCGTAACCAATGCTTCCATCTCTCAGGTATCTGGAACTCAATCGGGAGCGCAATGTACTCCGGATGTAACGCTCGGCAAAACTCACGTCGGAAACTTTACGCGCGGGCTAACTGCCAGCTATACCATTCCAGTCTCTAACATCAGTCCCTACGGATCGACCAGTGCTACGGTTACGGTCAACGATATTCTGCCCTTGGGCTTGACGCCCACCAATGCCAGCGGCGCCGGCTGGTCCTGCTCGATTGCATCGCAAACTGTAAGCTGCGTCGATGCGAATGTATTGGCTGGAAGCAGTAGCTACCCTTCGATCACCATCACTGCCAACGTGGCGCAGACGGCCCCCTCCACGGTAACGAATACTGCATTGGTGAGCGGCGGGGGTGAGATCAACCTATCCAATGATAGCGCCACCGACGTAGCGACTGTGGTGTCGGTCGCTGACTTGAGTGTGACCAATGCGGCCTCCCCCAATCCAGTAACGGCTGGCAATAGCATCACTTACACACAGATTGTTACGAACAATGGTCCCAGTGCAGCGGATAACGCGACGCTGGTCGAGGCAGTACCGGCAAACACGATATTCCTCTCCATATCGTCTCCAGCGGGCTGGAGTTGTGCCACCCCTTCGAGCGGTGGTACCGGCAACCTAGTCTGCACCAATCTGAGCATGGCAAGCAGCACTGCGGCCACGTTCTCAATGTCGGTAAGAGTGAATTCGGGAACCGCGAACGGCACCGTTATCACCGACACCGCCACCGTAAGTTCGTCGGTGAGCGATCCGAATTCGGGCAATAACAGCGCTTCTGCATCAACGATCGTTGGGACAACCGCCGGGGCGGAGCTAACAGTGACGAATGCCGCCTCACCGAATCCGGTGGTGGCCGGGAGCAACATCACCTATACCCAGGTCGTAACCAACACAGGTGCGGTTGCGGCTACGGGCCCGGCAACCTTTGGCGAGGCAACCCCTGCAAATACGACTTTCGTTTCCATTTCAGCACCTGCGGGCTGGACCTGCACTTCGCCGCCAGTCAGTTGCACGAACCCCAGCGTCACGGCCGGTTCACTTGGAACTTTCACCGCCACCTACACAGTGAATGCCGGCACAGCCAGCGGGACGATCATCACCGATCAGGCCACGGTCAACGCAGGCAACCAGGCATTCGGGGCTTATTCCGCCACGGTGACCGACGTAGTGGCCACCGCCGGGCAAGCTGATCTCGCGCTCAGTACCGCCGGAACCCCGCTCACCGTGGATGCTGGCAACGACATCACTTACACGCAGACAGTTACCAACAATGGCCCGGCAACCGCTACTGCAATCAGTTTCACCGAAGCGATTCCCACGAACTCCACGTTCGTTTCGGTTTCCGCCCCCGTCGGTTGGTCCTGCACGACCACTGCATCCGTGACTTGCACCATCTCTAGCCTTGCTTCGGGCGCCTCGGCAGACATCATTGTCGTCGTGAACGTTGCTCCCACGGTGGCAGTGGCCACGATCACGGCGAACTCCTCGGTCTCATCGGCCAGCGATCCTAACTCGACCAACAACAGCACGACAGTCGTGACGAACGTCGCCACGTTGTGCGACCTGGCGGTGACCAACAACGGCGCACCAAGTCCAGTTACACCGAACAGCAATATCACTTACACGCAGGTTGTGACCAACAGCGGCCCCAGCAACTGCACCGGCGCCACCTTTACGGAAGCGTTTCCGGCGAACACGACATTCGTCTCGTTGACTGCCGGCGCCGGTTGGACTTGTACGACAACGGGGTCGATCAGTTGCACGAACCCCAGCATAGCTCCGAACTCTACAGGCACATTTACCGTAGTGGTGAAGGTGCCTGCCGGCACGGCCGGAGGAACAGTCATTACTGACACGGCGGGAGTCGCCTCCTCTACTCACGACACGAATCCGAGCAACAACTCGGCCACGGTCAGCCTAGGGGTTGCGAGCGCCACACAAGCAGACTTAAGTGTTACGAACGCAGCCAGTCCCAATCCGGTGACGGCGGGCGGTAACATCACTTACACCCAGAGCGTAACCAATGGCGGACCCACAACCGCGAATACGATCACGCTGACGGAGACGGCACCGTCGGGTACGACCGCAGTGTCGTTGACCGGGACGGCCGGGTGGACCTGCAATGTTGGGACCCTCAATTGTACAATCGCTAGTCTTGGCGCAAGCGCGACGGCGAACTTCACCTTCGTCCTCACGGTAAGCGCAGCTGCAACTTCCGGTTCGATCATCACCCAAACGGATTCGATCGCTTCTGCTGCGGACCCGAATTCCAGCAACGACAGCGCTTCCGTCAGCGTTCTGGTGGCGGGTTCTGCCGATCTATCGGTCACCAATACCGGCAGTCCGGTCCCCGTGCAGGCGGGCAATAACATCACTTATACGCAAGTTGTAACCAACGGCGGACCCAGCACAGCGATCAGCGCATCTTTCACGGAAGCTACTCCTCCGAACACGACATTCTTTTCGCTCAGTCCTATACCCGGCGGCTGGTCCTGCACGTTACCCACCGCAGGCAACGCGGGAACCATTCGCTGCACCAACCCCAGCTTTGCGCCTGGAACCGCCAGCTTCCCTGTCGTGCTGAACGTAAATGCGGGAACCGTGCACGGAACTGCAATCAACGACACGGCAACGGTGTCGTCCTCGACGACCGATCCTAACGCCGCCAACAATAGTGCCACCGCAGCCGACGTGGTTGCTCTCCCGACGGATGCTGATCTAATCGTCACCAACGCCGCTTCGCCATCGTCGGTTGCGGCAGGCGGCAATATCACTTATACGCAAAGTGTGACCAACAATGGTCCATCCGCGGCCACGTCTCCCACCTTCACCGAGACCACGCCTCCCAATACAAATTTCCAATCCATTACGCCTCCCGCCGGTTGGACCTGCGGCACTCAGCCGTCGGTCGGAAACTCGGGTGCTATCAGCTGTACGGGAAGTCTGGCGCTGAACGCTACAGCAAGCTTTACGTTGGTGTTGCAGGTTAACGCCGGGACGGCATCAGGAACAGACATTTCCGAAACGGATACGGCCACGGCAACCAACATCATTCCTAATCTCACCAGCAACAGTGGGACCGCTACCGTGGTTGTCGCCAACGCGAATAGCGCGGACCTGGCTATCTTAAAATCGGCAACGCCCAGTCCCAACGTGTCGGACGGTGATACTTTGACCTATACCTTGGCCGTGACGAACAACGGTCCCGCCAATGCTACGGATGTTACCGTGACCGATCCTCTGCCCTCGAATGTGACTTATCTGTCAGTGTCTTCGACCCAGGGTACCTGTTCGCAGGCGGGCGGCACTGCCACGTGCCTGCTCGGCACGATGACGAATGGTGCCACGGCCACTGTTACCATACTGACCCTGGCGGGAGCTCCAGGCACGGCGTCCAATACATCGACGGTAAGTGCAGACCAGACAGATCCAAATCTGGCAAATAACTCTTCTACGCAGACCGAAACGATCACGGCCGCCACTAAAATCCAGCTGCAGTTATTCTCTGCGCAGAGATTCAGGACCGAGACTGGTTCGGGCGGAGTGCTGCTTTCCTGGAAGACGGGAGGAGAAGCGCACAATCTTGGATTCAATGTTTATCGCGAAAAGGATGGCGATCGAGTTCGGTTGAATCCTTCGCTGATTGCTGGATCGGCTCTGATGATGCGCGGCGCACTACCAAAACATTCTGGCAAGACATACGCCTGGATCGACTCGTCCGTCAATGCAGAAAATGGCGCGTATTGGCTGGAGGATGTCGATGTTAACGGCACCCGGACGCTGCATGGTCCGGTGACTGCGAAAGCCGAAATCCAGCAATCGGCGGGGGAGCAAGCTGCAAGCCATCCGACTGCCGAAACAACCCTGACTTTAAGTCAACTGAATCAGGCATCCTTCGTCGCCGGCCAGAGCAGCGACGTCAGTCATCCGGTTGAGCGCATCCTCCGCGATCTCCAGCCGACACCGATCCAGAGACAGAAGCAATTCGAGTTAGCAGCGCATCCCGCACTCAAGATGGCTGTAAAGCGCGAGGGCTGGTACCAGGTTACGCAGTCGGAGTTGGTCAAGGCTGGATTGGATGCGAATGTGGATCCGGCGCTTCTCCATCTTTATGCGGAGGCAATCGAGCAACCGATCAAGATCGCAGGTGCATCGCCTGGTCCGGGAGGATTTGGACCGCAGGCTAGCATGGGTTTCTACGGAACCGGAATCGACACCCCGTATTCCGGCACGCGAATCTATTGGCTCTGTGTTGGCGAATCGCCGGGCAAACGGATTCAGCAGGCGCCATTTTCTACGGGCTCAAACCAGCCGGCGCCGAGTTTCCCGGCGACCGTGGAGCTCACTCCACATACAACCTACTTCGCAGCGCTGATTACTTCGAGCGGCGACAACTTCTTCGGACCCCTGGTTTCAACCGCGCCCGTGCAGCAGACCCTGCGCACGCCTCACCTCGACAAGGCTTCGACCGAGTCGGAAGAGCTTGAGGTGACCCTTCAAGGAATCATTTTGGCTGTCCCGCACGATGTCACGGTTGCTCTGAACGGCACGACGCTGGGGTCCTTCACCTTCACTGGTCAGGCCAAAGGTGTTTTCCGCGTGAGCTTGCCGCCGGGCGTTTTGCAGGAGGGCACGAACACAGTCACCCTCACAGCCCAAGGCGGAGAATACGACACCAGCCTGATCGAGTCCATCCGGATCAACTATCCGCACCTATACGTTGCCGACTCGGATCGCCTGGTATTCACGGGCAGGCCTGGAGACGAGTTGAAACTGACAGGCTTTACTAGTCCTCCGACCGTGGTGCTCGATATCACGAATCCAGAGGAACCGGTAGAACTGACTCCATTGGCAACATCGGACACAAAGACCAAAACAGTCGATTACTCGCTCGAGGTACAAGTTCCTTGGTCGACCGATTCTTCAGCAGATACAAAGCGGCACACGCTGCTGGCTTTAGCGGGCGACCGCGTTGACGCTGTGCTAGGAATTCGTCAGAATCATCCGTCGCGTTGGCACGATCCGCAGCCCGGCAGCGAAATCGTCATGGTGTCGCCTGCGGCATTCGCCGACGCACTGAAACCGTTGGTTCGCGCCCACGAAGCAGCTGGTCAGCCATCCTCTATCGTACTGATCGATGACCTGTACGATGAATTCAATTTTGGCGAACGCAGCCCCTTCGCCCTCCGAAGCTTCTTGCAGACGGCGGCGAAGCTATGGCAGATCACTCCGCGATACCTGTTGCTCAACGGCCGGGCTTCGCTTGATCCGCGCAATTACCTGGGGTTTGGCCGCCTTGACTTTGTACCCACAATGATCGTCCCTACCTCCAGCCTGATGACCGCTTCTGACGACTGGTTCTCTGATTTCAACAACTCTGGCATGCCTACGATTGCAACGGGACGTTTCCCGGTGGGAACGCCGGAGGAGGCCAGACTTGTAGCAGCGAAGGTTGCCACGTACGAAGGCCAATCCACAAACGGTCCTTGGACCGCCCAGGCTTTGATGGTGGCAGACGTGAATGACACCGAAAACTTTACGAAAGACAGTCAACTCGTACAGGCCCAGCTGCCTTCTACCATGCAGGTAACCGATGTGTTCGCAACTACCACGAGCATTCCATCCGCACAGCAAGACATTCTAACGGCAATCAACTCCGGGCAACTGCTGGTGAATTATGCGGGTCACGGCTCTGTCGATCAGTGGTCAGGCGACGATCTATTGGATGATACGACGGCGAATTCCTTGGCCAATGGCTCATCCTTGCCGGTGTTTTTCATCATGGATTGTCTCAACGGTTACTTCCAGGATCCTGACCCTTACGAAAGGCCGCTGGCAGTGAGCCTTATGTTAGCGCCGAATGGAGGCGCGGTGGCGGTCTTGGCCTCGAGTGGGTTGAACCAGGCAGCGCCCCAGACGAAGCTCGACAAGTTGGTGGTGCAGACCGCGCTGAGTTCACCGCACCCGGCGATCGGGGAGGCGATTCGAGAAGCCAAGACCGGCATCACCGATGTTGGCGTGCGTAAGACCTTTATTCTGTTTGGCGACCCTGCGATGCAGATGAAGCCGCCGGGTACAAGTTCAGCCCACTGACACGGTTACCGCCTACGCCTTGACGAAAGCCTCCACCACGGCTACACGGCGCAGCGGTTCGGCGATGGCCGCCATCACTTTCTCAAATCCGGCAAAATCGAGAGACTGCGGTCCGTCGGAAAGCGCCCGCTCTGGACAAGGGTGCACCTCGATAATCAGGCCATCTGCCCCTACCGCCACCGCAGCGCGAGACACTGCCGCAATCAGACTCTGTTTGCCGGTGCCGTGCGAAGGATCTGCGATTACCGGCAAATGAGAAAGATCGCGAGCTAAGGCAACGGCAGCCAGATCGAAAGTATTGCGCATTTCGGTCTCAAAGGTTTTAATGCCCCGCTCACATAGGACGACTTCACTGTTCCCCCCCGACAGCAAGTACTCGGCAGCGAGAAGCCATTCTTTCACGGTCGCCGACGGCCCACGCTTCAAAAGAATTGGCTTGCGCACGGTCGCCAACCGGCGCAAGAGAGCGAAGTTCTGCATGTTGCGCGCTCCTACCTGCAACATGTCCACATGTTCGCAGATGATATCGACATCCTCCGTGCTCATAACTTCCGTGACCACGGGAATACCGGTCTGCTCGCGAGCCTGGCGCAAAATCTTCAGCGCCTCGAGCCCGAGTCCCTGAAAGTCATAAGGAGAAGTTCGCGGTTTGTAGGCGCCGCCCCGCAGCATGTTCGCTCCGGCGCGCTTCACGGCGTGAGCTGTGCTAAGCAATTGTTCGGACGATTCGACCGAGCAAGGCCCGGCGATGATGACCACTCCCGGTCCACCGATGCGCACACCGCCAACGTTAACCACGGATCGCTCCGGCTTGACCTGACGGCTCACCAATTTGAACGGCTGAGCGATGGCCACCACATTGTCCACCCCCGGGGCGACTTGCAGCGCTTCGATTTCATTGCGGCGCCCATTTCCCACGGCCGCGACAATCGTACGCTCCACTCCCCGTGTGACATGGGGCTGATAGCCTGCTTCGCGAATTCGTTCCATGATATGGGCAATCTGCTCTTCCGTTGCCTTCTCCGACATGTTGACGATCATTGGATTCTCCTGATTGATAAACAAAAATAAAGCCGCGATTTCTAATCGCGGCTCTTGACTGCACTTGCTTGAATCTAGGCGATCATGGCTGTTTCGATCTCCCCGCAAGTGCCGCCGCAGCCGCTACTCCAGAAGACTGGCAGTAGCGAGACGGCCCGGTAAACGAGGTGAATCGCGTCATAAGATTACTTCAGAGTTACTATTCCCACATTCCCCAACCCGATACTGTTATTGAATCGAACTGGCAGTGGATGAAAAGACATTGTTGGCATTCGATCCGATCAGACGAATCGTGCCTACAACCAGAACGAGGATCACGGCCAGCATCACCGCATATTCAGCAATGTCTTGTCCGTCCTCCGAGCAAACGTAACCAATAAACTCGGACATCTCTCCCTCCAAACCGACATACGTCTCCCACAAGAAGGAAGAACCGCAATGATGCACACATGATGCCGCAGCCTTCGGCGCTTGTCAATTGCCAACTCTTCGGGTCTAAAGCGTTTCGGAAACCGCCGGGACGGGAGCGGCGGCAGGCGGTTCTGGCAGCGCTTGTCGAACCAGTTGCTGAGCGGAGTCCTGGGCGTATTGCAAGACTCCGTTGGGAAATATTCCCAGGTAGATGGTTGCAGTGATGCAGACGGCCAGGGCCAGCCGCAGCGCAAAAGGCACGGGAGTAACGGGGACTTCCTTCCGCGACTCGCGCATGTACATCATCACGATGATACGAAGGTAGTAATACGCTCCCACGCCGCTGTTGAGCACGCCGATCACGGTGAGCCAGATCAAGTTGGCCTTGATGGCTGCGCTGAAAACGTAGAACTTGGCAAAAAAGCCCCCGGTCATCGGGATGCCAATCAATGAAAGCAGAAACACGGTGAGCGTCGCCGCCAGCAGCGGAGAACTGCGGCCAAGCCCTTCGTAGTCTTCCAGGGTTACGTAGCGTTCGCCAGCGTTGGCAAAGTGGCTTACCACGGCAAATGCGCCAAGGTTCATGGCGGCATAGGCTGCGGTGTAGAACATGGCCGCCGAGGTGCCCAGGGCTGGGGCGGCTGCGAACGCCATCAATAAATAGCCAGCATGTGCGATCGAAGAATAGGCCAATAAACGTTTCACATTGTTCTGCACAAAGGCGCTGATGTTGCCCAGGGTCATGGAGAGCGCCGCCGAGACCCAGATCAGCCAGAGTTTCCCCGGAACGTTGATGACGAACATCACCCGCAGCAAAACAGCAAATGCCGCCGCCTTGGGCGCGGTAGACATAAATCCCACAATCGGCGCGGGCGCTCCCTCGTAGACGTCCGGGGTCCAGACATGGAAAGGAGCGGCCGCTACTTTAAAGCCCAGGCCGACAAACATGAACGCCACAGCCACAAACGCCAACAGCGGAATCGGGCCGGCCTGCAGAATTCGGCTGATCTGATCAATATTGGTCGATCCCGTGGCGCCAAACATCAACGCCACTCCGTAGAGAAAGAATGCCGTGGCGAATGAGCCGAGCAGAAAGTACTTCAGCGAGGCTTCCGCGCTGGCAGCCTCGCGCCGCCGGAATCCGGTGAGCACATAAGACGATATCGAAGAAATCTCAAGCGCGATGAAAATCAGAACCAGTTCGATCGCCGACGACATCAGCGCCATGCCGGCCACGCCGAACAGAATCAGTGCGTAGTACTCGCCGGCGCGAATTCGCTGTACCGCCATATATTCATACGAAGTAAGGATGACGGCGGCTGCGATCGCAATCACCAGGACATGGAAGAACACGCTGAAACCGTCCACCTGCACCATGTTCCAAAAAGCTAGCCCCGGAGACTGAGCCATGAACCAGGTTGCCCAGATGCCTGCAAGAGAGCCCAGCAAGGCGATGGTCCCGAGTAATTTCTGGCTCCTCTTCTCGTCGATCAGTGGCTCCATCACCATGACGATCATGCCGAAAACGCAGAGCACAATCTCGGGCAGGATGCGAACGTAGTCGGCGCTTTGCGGCAGCGTCTGTGAAAACGCCGGAGCGAGGGTGTGCATCATCGGCCCACCACTCTGCTCGCAACCCGCGCAAACGGAGTCAGCGCCGCTTGGACTGCGGGATCGATCGCCTTCAGCCACAGAATAGGAGCGACACCCATCACCAGCGCCGCCGCCGCACACGGCCAGATTGCCAACTTCTCGAATCCCGAAAGATCGTCGAGAGAATTGTTAACCGCATGCGTCACCTTGCCGTAGAAGACTCGTTGAAACATCCAAAGCAGATAAACCGCGCTCCAGATCACCCCGGTCGCGGCCAAGATGCCATAAACCGCTCTGGCCTGGAATGCACCGCTCATCACCAGAAATTCCCCAATGAAGCCGTTCAGCAAAGGCAATCCCGCCGAGGCCAAAACAATCACCAGATACGATGCGGCGTACACCGGCATGGGGGAAGCCAGCCCGCCAAACTCTCTGATTTCATAAGTATGACGGCGTTCATGCAGAAGGCCTGCCAGCATGAACAGCGCCCCGGTGGAAACTCCGTGAGCCAGCATCACGAACATTGCGCCGTCGAGACCGGCCTGCGTGAAGCTGAAAATTCCCAGCACAACGAATCCCAGATGGCTTACCGACGAGTAGGCGATCAACTTCTTCATGTTGGGTTGAACCATTGCTACCAGCGCGCCGTACACGATGCCAATCAGGGCGAGCACCATCACCCAGGGGGCGTTGTGCCGCGACTGCTCGGGGAACAATCCAAGGTTGAATCGCAATAATCCGTAGGTGCCCATTTTTAGTAGAACGCCGGCCAGCAGCACGGATCCCGCCGTCGGGGCCTCCACGTGAGCATCGGGCAACCAGGTATGAAAGGGAAACAACGGGACTTTAACCGCAAAGGCCAGGAAAAAACCGAGAAAGAGCCACTGCGCGGCCGCGGGAAACTGCGGCACAGCGTGGCTCGCGATCTGGTCGCGAATTTCCACAAAATCAAAGCTGCCGGTATGCGCGTACAGCCATAGGATCGCCGCCAGCATGAACACCGAGCCGATCATGGTGTACATGAAGAATTTCACCGCGGCATACACCTTGCGCTCGTGGCCGAAAATCCCGATCAGTAACGCCATGGGAATCAGCGTTGCTTCCCAGAAGAAGTAAAAAAGGAACAAGTCGAGCGAGGTAAACACGCCAATCAGCGCCGTCTCCAGAATCAGCAGCAGGATGAAGAATTCCTTCACCCGCTCGTGAACCGATTTCCATGAAATCAGCACGCATAATGGCGTGAGAAATGTGGTGAGCACCACGAGCCACAGCGAAATGCCATCGATGCCCATGTGGTAGTGAATATTCGGAGTCGTGACCCACGGCTTGTCGATCTGATACTGAAACTCGGCTCGCTCCGGACGGAAGTGAACCGGAAGATGCAGGGAAAAGATGAAAGTGGCGAGGCTGACGAACAAGGCAAAAAAGCGAATTTCCCGGTCTCGGCGCGGCATGAGCATGAGAAGCAGCGCACCCGCCAGGGGCGCGAAGGTGACCAGCGTCAGGATGATGAAACTGAGGTTTTCCGTGTTCATCGGCTCATTCCCATCCAGATCATGAAGGCAATCACCAGCGCGGAACCCGCCGCAATCCAACCGGCGTAGGAGCGAATGTTGCCCGACTGCATGTGCCGAGCCTCGTCCGAAACACGGCGCGCTCCGTCGGCGGAGTCATTCACCGCCGCATCAATCATTTTTTGATCTACGTCGTGCCACAGAAAGCGGGTTGAGCCCTCGATCAAAGGGTTGACGAAGAGCGCGGCGTAAAGCTCGTCCACGTAATATTTGTGTACGAGTGTCTGATATCCGCCGGAAAGCGAAGCCGCAATCTTGTCAGGCAACTGAGGACTTCGGTGGTACAGTAGCCATGCCAATCCCAAACCGAACAGCGCCGCCAGCACCGAAATTGCCGTGAACATCAATTCAGTTGACGCGGCAGTCTTCGGCTCCGGCCCTTGGGTCTCCTCGTCCGGCGCGCCTTTTTCCCCTATTGCGGTGTGCGGACTCCCGGCGGGAACGCTGTTGCGAAACACCGGCCCGACAAATTTATCGAATTGATTGTTGCCGCCGAGCGAACCCGGCACGCCAACGTAGCCGCCAATCACCGAGAGCACTGCCAGAATTGCCAGCGGGATGACCATGACCCTCGGGCTTTCGTGAATCCCCCCATGGCCGTGGCCCCCGTGCGCATCGTGTTCAGAATGACTTCTCTGATCGGGACCGGCATCGGCTTCGCCGCGGTATTGCCCAAAGAAAGTCATGAACCAGAGCCGGAACATGTAAAAGGATGTAATCGACGCGGTAACCAGGCCCACCAGCCAGTAAATCCAACTAGCCTGATAAGCGCGCCAAAGAATCTCATCCTTGCTGAAGAATCCAGCCAGCCCCGGAATGCCGGCAATCGCCAGAGTTCCCGCCGTCATGGTCCAGAACGTCCAGGGAATCCTGGTGCGCAGCCCGCCCATTTTGCGCATGTCCTGTTCGCCGCCGACGGCATGAATCACCGACCCCGCCGCGAGGAACAGCAGACCTTTGAAAAAGGCGTGCGTCATCAGATGAAAGATTCCTGCCGAAAACGCCCCCACTCCGCAGGCCATGAACATGTAGCCGAGCTGCGAAACGGTTGAGTAAGCCAGCACCTTTTTTATGTCGGTCTGCGCGATGCCGATGGTCGCCGCGAAAAATGCTGTAAGCGTTCCGATAATCGCAACCACACTGAGCGCGATGGGTGCTCGCTCAAAAATCACGTGCGAGCGCGAAACCATGTAAACCCCGGCCGTCACCATGGTCGCGGCGTGGATCAGAGCGGATACTGGAGTTGGACCCTCCATGGCATCGGGCAGCCAGATATACAACGGGATCTGCGCCGATTTGCCGCAAGCACCCACCATCAGCAGTATGCCAATCGCGGTGAGCAATCCCGCGCCCGCGGTTCCCGGCCCCAGGGGCGTGACCCGCGTGACGCTTTGAAATACCTGATCAAAATTGAGCGATCCAAAATGCTTGATCAGCAGAAAAAGCGCGATCAGGAAACCGAAGTCGCCAATACGATTGACGATGAATGCTTTCTTACCCGCGGATGCCGCGGAATCTTTCGTGAACCAAAATCCGATCAACAGATACGACGCCAGTCCCACACCCTCCCAACCGATAAACATCAGCAGATAGTTGTTGGCCAGGATCAGCGTCAGCATGAAAAACATGAACAGGTTCAGGTAGGCAAAGAAACGGTAGTAGCTGGGATCCTCCCACATGTAGCCGACCGAGTAAATGTGAATGAGAAATCCCACTCCCGTGACTACCAGGAGCATGACCAAGGAGAGCTGATCAAGATAGAAAGCGAAGTCCGCGCTAAAGCTCCCCGCGCGAATCCAAGGCGCCAGACTTTCCTGATAGGGAAGTGCCAGGGATGAAAATCGCAGCGCAACCCACAACGCCATGGCAAAAGCGGCGCCGCTGAAAAACAACGCGATTGTGGTCACGGCCTGGCGGGAGGATTTCTTCCCGAAAAAGCCGTTGATCGCCGCTCCCGCCAGAGGCAGGATCGGGATCAGCCAAAGATTGAGCGACGAATTCATAATTTGAGCAGGTTCACCTGATCGACGTTCAACGTCTCACGTGTCCGGAAAACCGCGATGATGATGGCGAGTCCCACGGCCGCTTCCGCAGCCGCCACCACCATTACAAAAAAGACGAAAATCTGGCCGGCTAAGGCGTGCCAATGCGCGGCGAAGGCAACGAACGAGAGATTCACGCCGTTCAGCATCAACTCAATCGACATGAAGATGCTGATGATGTTGCGCTTGATCAGAAATCCGGTCACGCCGCAGGCGAAGAGAAATCCGCTGAGCAGCAGGTAATACGAGAGTGGCACATACGAGGCCGTCATCGGTTCGCCTCTCCCGACGAAGCTTCCGGCTTGCTGGCCAGCACCACCGCTCCCATGATCGCGATCAGAATCAACACCGAAGTGACTTCAAAGGGCAGAAGAAAATCATGAAACAGAAGCTGAGCAATATCTCTCGGAGAACCCGGCAATGCCCCGATCGGCACAGATTCCGTTCCCGAATGCCGCAGCACCACCCAAGCCGTGAGTACGCTGCCAGTCAGCATGCCTGGCACTCCAAGCAAAATAGCCACCCGGCTTCCGCTGGTGTGCTCTTCCTCGCCGGCGTTGAGCAGCATGATGACAAATACGAACAGCACCATAATGGCGCCGGCATAAACGATCACTTGCACTGCAGCCACAAATTCAGCGCCTAGCAAAAGGTATTCGCCGGCCAGCGCGGCCATCACCGCAATCAGCGACAGCGCGCTGTTGATGGGATGCTTCTGCGCCAGTAGGTTCACCGCCCCACCCACGCAGACCGCTCCGAAGAGCAGAAACAATATGAGGTGAAAATTCATGATCGATTCCAATTTCAGGCTCTCAGCCCGCTCCAGAACGGTTCAGACGAATCTTCCCAACCGGCGCGGATTGAGGACTCAGAACTCGTTTCTTCCTTACCAGGCGACGGCAATCGCCGTCGCCACCAGATTCATGATTGCCAGAGGCAGTAGAAGCTTCCAGCCGAATGCCATCAGTTGATCGTAACGGAAGCGCGGCAACGTCCCGCGCACCCAGATATAGAGAAAGAGAAATGCGAAAACCTTCGCACCAAACCAGAACAATGGCAGCAACGCTCGCACCAGGGCAGGCCCAAACAAGGGCCCATGCCATCCTCCAAGAAACAGCAGCGTAGCCACGCAAGCCACCGTGATCATATTGGCGTACTCGGCCATGAAGTAACTGGCAAACTTCATTGCGCTGTACTCGGTGTGGTATCCCGCAACCAGTTCGGTCTCAGCTTCAGGCAAATCGAATGGAATGCGATTGGTCTCGGCGTACGCGGCGATCAGGTAAATGAAGAAGCCGATCAACTGCCCGTGAAAAATATTCCACCGCGGAATGAACCCTAGAAACCTTCCTCCTTGCGCATCCACGATCGTCCGCAGACTGAGACTGCCCGATTGGATGATCACGCCGACCAGCGAAAGTCCGAGCCCAATCTCGTAGCTGACCATCTGTGCGCCGGCGCGAAGCCCTCCCAGCAGGGAATATTTGCTGTTCGACGACCATCCCGCGAGCGCCACGCCGTACACTCCAAGGGAGGTGACACCCAGAATCAACAGTAGCCCGATGTTGACGTCGGTAATTTGTAGCGGAATATTCACACCGGCAATTGTGATCGAGTTGCCGAAAGGGATGACGGCAATCGAAGTCAAAGCAAACGTCACCGCCATCAGCGGCGCGGCTATGAACAGCGGTTTGTAGACGTGCGGCGGCGTCAGATCTTCCTTGAACAGCAACTTTACCCCGTCGGCCATTGGCTGTAGCAGTCCAAACGGTCCCACGCGCGTGGGTCCCCAGCGATTCTGAATGTGTCCTACAACTTTGCGCTCCAGCCAAACCGTGTAGGCGACCGCGGTCAATAGCACGACCAGAACAATCAGCGACTTGATCACCGACACGATGATGAAAACGCCGAGGGACAATGTTCTGCTTTCCTCTCCCAAGCTGCTTGGCAAAAACGATAGATTAAGGACTAAAGGGTAAAGACTTAAAAGATAAGTTGTTCAGTCCGCCGCGACCTCGGTCTTCACTTCATGACTCTCAATCACCGACTGCAACGCGCGTGAATACCGGCCCAGAGTGCCGGAGGTGAAAAGATTGTCGTTCGCCGGTGCAATCGACTCCGCCCGGTGCGCGACCCCCGGCCCCGCTTGCTCCAGCGACGTATGCTGGCTGTTGCCCGCCAGCAGGGTCAGGCGAGAGACGTCATAACCGGGAACGAGTCGCTGAATCTCATCCAGAATTGCCGTGGGTTCGAACGGGCTCAGCTTCGGCTCCAGCCCACGAGCCTCCAGCCATACCGCGTGACGGTCGGCTTCGCCCGATTGCGCCCCTCGGGACTGGCCCATGTCCGCGTACGTGCCGCCGCCAAACGGCACCAGCTTCCGAACCTCAAAGCCCATGGCGTCGGCGATGCGGACGACCATCTCGAAGTCAGTCTTCGTCCCCGTAACTTCTCCGGCTTTCTTTACCAACTGCAAGTCACCGCACGTGTTGGTGAACGTTCCAGACTTTTCGTACGCATTCGCTGCCGGCAGCACCACATCGGCCATCACCGCCGTCTCGGTAAGAAACATATCCTGCACCACGACGAAACTCTTGGAGAATGCGAAAGGATCGATGTTCGATCGGCCCACTGGATTCGAGCCGACAACGTAGAGCGCCTTCAGTCGGCCGTCTTTTCCCGCTTCAACCATGGCCGCGAGGTCAAGACCAGGAGCTCGCGGAATTTCTCCCCACTCTTCATGAAACTCGCTGCTTCCGCCGGTCGGGTGATATCCCGGCAAAAGATCGGGATACAAACCCATGTCGGCCGCACCGCGGGAATTGGCGTAGTCAGCCAGGCAAACAAACTTTGCACCGGGGATCGCAGCGCCGAATTTCATCAGGCTTGCAAGATCCTCTCCGCGTAGTTCCGAACCGCAGACGATAACCAGATTCTGTTCGCCGCGAAGTTTGTCGCGCAGCTCAATCCATCCATCTTGACTGAGGCTGAGCGGTGAAGATGCATCGACCAGCGCCTCCGCGGCAGAATCACCGCCCGCCAGGAAAGCCGCAACCCGTCCTTCGGCTCCGGCCGGAATTTGAGCAAAGGTGGTGGCCTGCCGGCGCAATTTGATTGGCCTCGAGTGAATGACGTGGAGCCGCGCGCGGTGCAAGCGAACATTGTTGCGAATCTGCCATGCCAACAATGGATGCTGCTCGGTGGGATCATTTCCAATCAGTAGAATCGCAGGCGCAGTAAAGACCTCCGCCATGCTCGCGGTTCGATCGGCCTTGCCGCGAACGGCCGCTGCCAGGGCGGGGAAGTCTGCCGTCCGGTGGTGATCGATGTTGTTTGTCCTGAGAACCACCCGGGCAAACTTCGAAAGCAGATAGGATTCCTCGTTGGTGGTGCGGGTTGAGCCCACGACGCCGATTGCTCCCCCGCCATCGTGGTCGCGAACTCCCGCGAATTTCTCTCCAATCAAAGCGAAAGCCTCTTCCCAGGTCGCTGGCATCAACTTGCCCTGTCGGCGAATCAGCGGCCGGTTGAGGCGCTCTTCATGATTTGCGAAGTCGAACCCGTACCGGCCCTTGATGCAAAGAAAATCTCCGTTCGTCCCGCTCTTGTCGCGATTGTCGCCGCGCACGATTTCCATGCCCGTGTCGGCGCGGCGCACGCCGAGCGTGGTCTTGCAGCCGTCGCCGCAGTGAGTGCAGATCGTGCCCACATGTTTCATCTCCCAGGGACGAGTCTTGTAGCGGTACGCACCCGAGGTGAGCGCACCCACCGGGCAGATATCGATGCACATGCCGCACTCTTCGCACTCCAGATGATCTTCTTTGTTGGGAGCGATCACCGAACTCACGGCGCGGTTCTGAACTCCCAGAGCCCAAACGTCCATGCCCTCGCCGCAAACCCGCACGCAGCGGTAACAAAGAATGCAGCGCGGCCGGTCGAAGAAGACGATAGGCGACCACTGCTGCTCCTCTTTATGATTCTTCGCCTCCATAAATTTCGATTCGGCGGCGCCGTAGGAAAACGTCATGTCCTGCAGTTCGCACTCACCGCCCGCATCGCACACCGGACAATCCAAAGGATGGTTGCCGAGCAGAAGCTCAAGCATGCCCTTGCGCGCCTGCTTGATCTCATCGCTCTCGCTGGTGACAATCATGCCTTCGCTGACCACGGTGGTGCAGGCGGTCTGCAGCTTGGGCATCTTCTCGATCTTTACAAGACACATGCGGCAAGCGCCTTGCAGCGACAGATTCGGGTAATAGCAAAACGAGGGCACCTCGATGCCCACAGTCTTGCAGGCCTCGATCAGCAGCGTCCCCGCCGGAGCCGTGACCTTCTTGCCGTCAACTGTAAGTGTTACGTCAGCCATGGGAAATTTTAGTAATTTGAGAAATTTGGTAATCGAGCAACTTAAAACCCACCGCAGTTCCGCATCGCAGAAGTTGCTTACCCAGCACTGCGCATCGGTCTTGCACGGCAAGCGCCCGAAACAGCCGAATGACACGAAGCGCCAAAGCCTTACTCCGATCGCGAAGCTTTTCGGGTCGCGAACTCAACTAGACACATCCAATGACTCAATCTCAGTGTGCCATCGCCGGCATCTGTTCCACGCCAGCTTTCTCGTAAGGGCACGGCCTGCCATCCAGATGATCCTCAAACTCTTTGCGGAACTTCTTGACGAAGGCAATGGTCGGCATCGCGGCCGCATCGCCCAGCGGACAGAACGTCCGCCCCAGCATGTTTTCCGAGAGGTACTGCATGTTATCGATATCTTTCATCACGCCCCCACCGCGATGGAAGCGAGTCAGCGTCTTCTCCAGCCAGTCGGTGCCTTCGCGGCACGGAATGCACCATCCGCAGCTCTCGTGTTTGTAGAATTTCATCGTCCGCAGTGCGAATTTCACGATGCATTGCCCGTCATCGAGCACGACCACGCCGCCCGAACCGAGCATCGACCCAGCTTTCCCGACTGAATCGAAATCCATGCTTATATCGATCTCCTCAGCCGTAAGGCAAGGCGTAGAGGCTCCCCCCGGCACCACTGCTTTCAAGGTGCGCCCATTCGGAATGCCGCCGCCCACCTCGTAAATCATCTTTTTCAAGCCGTACCCCATGGGCAGTTCGTAGACGCCCGGCTTCGCCACATTGCCGCTGAGGCAGAACAGCCGCGTGCCGCCGTTCTTCGGCGTTCCCAGCTTGGCAAACCATTCCGCTCCACCCAACAGAATGTGGGGCACGCTGGCCAAAGTCTCCGCATTATTAATGACCGTAGGGCCGCCCCACAGCCCTACCACCGCCGGAAACGGAGGCCGAATCCGCGGAATCCCGCGCTTGCCCTCGAGCGACTCCATCAGCGCCGACTCTTCTCCCACTTCGTAGGCGCCGGCGCCGCCATGCCAGTAAATATCAAAATCGCGTCCGCTGCCGAAAATGTTCTTGCCCAGAAAACCCTTCGCGTAAGCATCGCGAATCGCCTTCTGCATGATGATCGACAGATATCGATATTCGCCGCGGATGTAGATGTAGCCGCTGCGTGCCCCCACCGCCAGGCCGCCGATCATTACTCCCTCGATCACCGCGTGCGGATCATGCTCGAAAATCAAACGATCTTTGCACGTTCCCGGCTCGCTCTCATCGCCATTGCACAATACATACTTTGGCTTGGCCGATTGCTTGGGCACGAACGACCACTTCATCCCGGTCGAAAATCCCGCACCGCCGCGCCCGCGCAGACCTGAATTCTTCACCTCGTTGATGATGGCGTCCGCTTCCATGCCCAGCGCCTTCTGCACAGCCTTGTAGCCGTCCAGTTCGAGGTAGCGGTCGAGGTTCGTCGCGCCCATGCCAAAGCGCCGGGAGACCACTCTTACCTCGTCGGGATGTGAAACCAGGTCGGCCATTGTGTAATTTTGTAAGTGAGTAATTTGAAGAGCGTCGCTGGAGTTTCAAATTACTCGATTACCAAATTTCACAATCACCAAATGCTCCTCATGTTGCTTTGTGCCGACACTCGTCCAAAACCCGATCCATTTTCTCGACCGTCAGGTTCTCATGAAAATCGTAGTTCACCTGCGCCGCCGGAGCCCAGCTGCACGCACCGATACACTCCACTTCCTCGAGGGTAAACAAACCGTCGGGCGTGGTTCCTTTGTGCCCAACCCCCAGTTTCTTCGCGCAATGACGCAGAATTTCTTCCCCGCCGCGAACCAGGCAACTGATATTCGTACAAACCTGCACGTTAAATTTGCCTCGTGGCTGCGTCGTCAGCATCGAGTAATAGCTGATGACGTTGCGCACTTCCAATTCCGTGAGATCGAGTCTCCCCGCTAACTCGGCGATCACTTCATCGGAAAGAAATCCAACCTCATCCTGCGCATAGAGCAGAGTCGGCACCAGCGCCGACCGCTTGGTCGGATAATGCGGCACCATCTCGGCAAACCGTGCTTCGAATTCTTCAGAGAATCTCACCGATCGATTTCTCCCAGCACAATATCAATCGATCCAATCGCCGCCACCACATCCGCAATCAGCCCGCCCTCGCACATCTTCGGCAAAGTCTGCAGATTCGCCAGGCATGCCGCCCGCATGTGCACCCGATAAGGCTTCGCCGTCCCGTCGCTCACAATGTAGTAGCCCATCTCCCCGCGGGGAGATTCCACCGCCTGGTAGACCTCGCCCGCCGGCACCGCGAAACCCTCGGTAATAATCTTGAAGTGGTAGATGAGCGCCTCCATCTGCGTCTTCATCTTCTCCCGGTCCGGCAGCACAACGCCCGGAGCATCCGCCTTGATCGGCCCTTCCGGCATTCCCGCCAGCGCCTGCTTCACGATCTCATTCGACTCCCGCAGTTCCCGCACCCGGCACATGTAACGCGCAAACACATCGCCTTCTTGCGCCACTGGAACATTGAACTTGAAATTCTCGTACCCCGAATATGGCATGTCGCGACGCAGATCGAGGTCCACACCGCTTCCGCGCAAGGTCGGCCCGCTCGCTCCCAAAGCGACAGCATCTTCCGCGCTGAGCCGCGCCACGCCTTTCGTGCGCATCATGAAGATCGGATTTCCCGTCAGCAGGTTCTCGTATTCGTCGATCTTGTCCGGAAAACGCTCGGCGAATTTGCTGGCTCGCTCGAAGAATCCCAGCGGCGGTTCCAGCGCAATTCCTCCCACGCGAAAGTATGAAGTCATCATGCGCTGCCCGCTCACCATCTCAAACAGCCGCAGGATATCTTCGCGCTCCCGGAAGCAATACAGAAACACCGACAGCGCGCCAATGTCCATCGCATGCGTGCCCAGCCACACCAGGTGCGAATTCATGCGCGTCAACTCGTTCATCAAAACCCGCATCCACTGCGCCTTCGGCGGTATCTCCAGCCCCAGCAGCTTTTCCACCGCCAGCACGTAACAGAGATTGTTGGTCATGGGGCACAGGTAGTCGATGCGGTCGGTGAGCGGCACTACCTGCTGATAAAACTTCGCCTCGCAGGTCTTTTCGATTCCAGTGTGCAGAAAGCCGATGTCCGGCATGATCCGCACGATGGTTTCGCCGTCAATCTCGAGCAGCACCCGCAGTACGCCATGAGTCGACGGATGCTGCGGCCCCATGTTCAGGATCATCGTGCGATCCTGTCCCGGCTCAAGAACTGGAGTGGGCGAGAGGTGCGCCATCGCTAGCGGTAGCCCTCCACGGGATAATCTTTGCGCAGCGGATGACCTTCCCAGTCCTCCGGCATAAGCAGCCGACGCATGTAAGGATGCCCGCTGAAGCGAATCCCGAACAGATCAAATACCTCGCGCTCGAAGTAGTTCGCTCCCGGCCACAACGGAGTCAGCGAATCCACTGCAGGACTGGCGCTATCCAAAGACACCTTCAGCCGCAGTCGATCCTTTCGAGGTATGGAGAGCAAGTGATAAATCACTTCAAACCTCGGCTCTGCGGGATACCAGTCGACGCAGGTCACATCGGAAAGAAAGTTGAAAGCGCATCCAGCGTCGTCACGCAGCACGGCGCAAGCCTCGCGTATCGTCGAACGATCGATGGAAATCGTCATCTCTTCGCGGTCAAACTTGGCTGCCGTCACAGCCGCCGGATTCCATGCCAGCAACCGCGCCATCGCGGGATGAGTTTTGAGTCGTTCGAGATCGGTGACCGGAGGAGTCAAAGCCATCAACGTTCTCCTCGCCGAGGCGACGGCCCCCACTCCAGAACTCCTTTTTTCCACACATAAAAGAAGCCCACCAGCACGATCCCGATGTAGACCAGCATCTCCCAAAGACCGAAGTGCTTCAGATCGCGCAGAATGACCGCCCAGGGATACAGGAAGATAGCCTCAACGTCGAACAGGATGAAAAGCATCGCAACCAGGTAAAACTTCACCGAGAAGCGACCCCGCGTGTCGCCCACCGGGGCCATTCCGCATTCGTAGGCAGTCAGCTTGGCTCGCGTCGGTTTACGCTGTCCGACCAGCCACGAAAGCGAGATAATTGCGGTCGCGATTCCGCCAGCCAGCAGAAGATGGATCAGGAACGGCAGGTAGCCAGCGAAATAATTGTCGGGCATAGGGCAGGATATATATAATTCGCGCCGGGATCCTAATAAACATTCTAGATTAGGGGCAGTCGCGCGAAGGTGTCAAGACTGCGTCCCTGCATTTTGCCGATTTGGGAAAGGAAAATTTCGGCAGGGAGGATTGGTTTGATTATCCGCCCAGGCAAACCGGTCCTTTTATCTATCATCATGTGTCGTTGCTGTGTTGTTCTGAGCGATGTTTCAGGTTGAAAGATGGGTCAAAACAATACACTAAAAATTTCATCATGATCTTCGGCTTTAACACGGACGTGAAACACGGCGATACCATCTACCACGTGCAAAGCGAGGCGCGCGAGGGCGAACAACTGCTCCAGACCCAAGTATTCGTACGGGGTAGATGTGTAGGGAAGCGCGCGGTTTCGTACGCGCCCTCCGCAACCCAGGCCGGGTTTGGTGATCCTCAAAAAGAGCAGCAACTGCGTGACCAGCATCGCCATGTGCTCGAAGCAATTCGGGAAGGCCAACTGGAGAGCATTCTCGACCAGGCCGAAAGCGAAGTCCTGGCTACCATCAAGCAACTCGACCTGGAATGGGTGAATGCCGCATCGGTCCACGCCAACCGGAACCTCACCATGCAACTGCGGGTTACCGAAGCCGGCGCCGCAGTCGCCAGCGCCCGCCTGATTTTTCGCTTCGCCCGTCCCGACGCCGCGCCTTTCTACACCCAGGCTGTCACCGATTCCGCGGGCGCCGCCGAGATCGCAGTCGAGGTTGAAGAATCCGTCCTTCCCGACTCTTCCGTTCTAGTGCAGGCAAACCACGAAGGCCGCACCGTAACCCGCAAATTCGCTTTGCGCAAAGCCGACTAGGAACCATACAGGCTACGGTTGAGGCTTGGCATTCAGTGAAATGAATCTATACATCAACGGTGACAAACGCAGCTTCGACGCTTCCATGACGCTGGCATCGCTCGTGGAAGCCCTCGGCATGAGGTCCGACCGCGTCGCCGTGGAGCTCAATCGCGATATCGTTCCCCGTGACCGCTGGCCGGACACGCTGCTAAGAGACGGAGACCGCCTGGAGATCGTCCAGTTCGTCGGCGGAGGCTCCTTGCACTCTTCTAGTTAACCTTAGCCACAATCTCCTGTTGACAGTCGCCCAGTCACGTCTAAAATGTTTGAAACATTTGCCTTGCAGGTTGTTTCAAACAGGATAGAGAAACAGTGCAGGATGGCTTTTCATCGCGAGAGGTGATTGCCCTGACCGGCATTAGCGCCCGCCAGCTCCAGTGGTGGGACGAGCGCGGGGTCGTCAAGCCCGAACGCCAGGGTCATCGCAGACTGTATTCCATGAATAACCTCACGGAGGTCGCAGTGATCTGCGAGCTGCGGCGTAAAGGGTTCTCTCTGCAGGCCGTCCGCAAAGTGATGCGCTTCCTGCATCACGAGTTCAGCAAGGGCTTGGCCGAGATCGTCAGCCGCAACTCGGACGTTCACCTGCTCACCGATGGCAAGCACCTTTATCTGGAGACATCGGCGCTGCAGATCGTGGATATCCTTAAGAATTCCAAGCAGCCCATTTTGGGCGTGTGTCTCACGGATGCAGTGCGGCAGGTGCGTGCGGTGCTTGCAGCCAGAAAGCTGAACACTTCGGTAACATCGCCGCCGGAACGTCGGCGTGCTAGAAAGGTTTCGTAGGACTTGATTTCTTTTGGTTCTCTGCGCCCGGTTTTTACTTAATGTTTCCAGTAACGATGTAACACCCAGGAGGAGTGCATGGTCGGCGAACTGGACCTTCTCAGCGAGTGGATCCCCGAACAGATGCAGCCCGGAACAATTTTCGTTCTGGAGAACGCCGGCGAAATCGGCGAAAAGGAAGATCCCTACTGGGCCGTGCTCGCCTGCCCCTCGTGCGGTATGCTCGGGCTGATCACCCGCCGCCAGATCAATGGTCTCATGCCCGTGATCTGCGGCTCGGAGCAGTGCTCCGCGCAATTCTTCATTCGCGACAGTGAAGTTGTCGTACGCAAGCCCTTCTGAACCTCGAAAAGAACCCAGCACTCCTCACTGTTTTTCCGCCCGCACCCTGCTCAAATCCACCGGAACCTGGTCGACGATCTCGATTCCGAATCCCTCTAAGGCCGCCACTTTCTTGGGCCGGTTGGTCAGCAGGCGGATGCGCCTGAGGTTCAGGTCGGAAAGAATCTGGGCGCCGATTCCGATCTCGCGCTGCGTCTGCCGCTCGTTGTCGAGCAGCGCCGGAAGCTTTCGGCCGCGATGGAAGCTGAGCGCGGAGCGTTCGCCGATCTTTTCGATCGAGAATCCCTGGGAAGTCTGATGCAGGTAGATTAAAGCGCCTCGCCCTTCGTGAGCGATCCGGCGCAGCGCGCCTTCCAGCGTGGCATGGCACTCGCAGCCGGTTGCGCCAAACACATCGCCCATCAGGCAGTGAGCGTGCATGCGTACCAGCACCGCGGAATCGTTGCTTTCGTTATTCTGTTTGACCTCACTTGTGCCTATGTCGCCGCGAATCAAAGCCACGTGCGACTCTCCGCCATCCACTTCGCTTTCGTAAGCGATGAGGCGAAATTCGCCAAACCGTGTGTCGACCAGCGCTTCGCCCACGCGATGCACGTAACGCTCATGCGCCATGCGGTAGCGGATCAACTCGGCGACAGTGAGCATCTTTAGGCCATGCTCCTGGCAGAACGCGATGAGGTCCGGAACCCGCGCCATGGTCCCATCATCCTTCATGATTTCGCAGATGATGCCGGCAGGGATCATTCCGGCCAGGCGCGCGAGATCGACCGAAGCTTCGGTCTGTCCGGCGCGCACCAGCACGCCTCCTTTGCGCGCGCGCAGCGGGAAGACGTGCCCGGGGCGCGCCAGGTCGCTAGCCTTCGTGGCGGGATCGATGGCTACCTGGATGGTGCGGGCGCGATCGTAGGCTGAGATGCCGGTGGTCACGCCGACTCGCGCATCGATGGCTTCGCAGAAAGCGGTTCCGTATTGCGAAGTGTTCTCCGCACTCATGGGACCAAGGCGCAAGTGCTCGAGCCGCTCCTCGGTCAGGGTGAGGCACACCAGCCCGCGCCCGTACTTTGCCATGAAGTTGATGGCTTCGGGAGTGACCTTCTCCGCGGCCAGGGTGAGGTCGCCTTCGTTCTCGCGGTCTTCATCGTCGACGACGACGATCATGCGGCCGGCGCGGACCTCCTCGATCGCTGTGGGTACGTCGGCGAATGGCGATGGATCGCTCATGATTTTATGATTCCTGATCTGTGATTCCATTTCAGGTCTCATGATAACGATAACGATATTGTAGCAAACCTGGTTTATGAGTTGGTTAACCAGCGCCGGTTCCAGCGAGCGGAGATGGGGATGCCAATTACCCTCCGGCGAGGTGGTAGGAACTTGGCGATTTGCGGATCACCATTCCGACTGGAACATTTTGTACATACCGGAGCTATGTACTGAGCCGTGTGTATATTTTCAGGTGAGTCATTGAATCCGAGGGGTTTGGTTGCAGTCTTGAGTGGCGGCACGGAGGCGCACGGGCCTGGGCCTGGCTGACATTCCATGATGCAGCACGTAAACTCGTGCTGCACGAATTAGGGCTTCCCGTGAAAAGCAATGTAACGCTAAAGCTCGACGCCTGCAAAATGAAGAGAGAGAGCGTATCCAGCCCGGTTGGATTAGAAATTACTCGCAAATGGGAGTGCCTATGAAATTCATGCGCTCTTTAATGTTCGGGACGGTCATGTTGATGGTGAACGGTGCTGGTGCGCAGAATTCACTCAAACCCTTTCATCTCGATGAGGCCACGATCAGCGATGTGCACGCGGCGTACAAATCCGGCGCTCTCACATCCGTAAGGTTGGTGCAGGCTTATCTGGAGCGCATCCGGGCCTGCGACCAGGCGGGTCCGAAGCTCAACGTGGTGATCTTTCTCAATCCTCGGGCCTTGGAAGAGGCGGCCGCGCTCGATGAACATTTCCGCCGAACCGGGAAGTTCGTCGGCCCGCTCCATGGAATCCCAGTGCTGCTGAAAGACAATGTCAACACGAATGACATGCCGACCACGGGCGGCTCGCTTAGCCTGGCGGGATACATTCCCGCCACCGATGCGGCAATTAGTCAGAAATTGCGCAGCGCGGGCGCAATCATCCTCGCTAAAGTGAACCTGCACGAGTTCGCGATCTGGGGTGAAACGGTTAGCTCGATCCAGGGGCAGACCCGCAATCCCTATGACCTAACCCGCACGCCTGGCGGGTCGAGCGGTGGTACGGGCGCGGGTGTGGCTGCCAATTTCGCGATTGCGGGCATTGGCACCGACACCGTCAACTCCATCCGATCACCAGCGTCGGCGAACAGCATCGTGGGTATTCGCCCGACGCTCGGTCTGGTCAGCCGAGCCGGTATTATCCCGTACTCATTCACCCAGGATGCCGCTGGTCCGCTCGCCCGCACCGTTACCGACGCGGCGAAGATGTTAAACGTGCTGGTCGGCTATGACCCTAACGACCCGGCGACGGCATGGAGCGTCGGGAATACCGAGCAGGACTACACGAAATTCCTGAAGGCCAATGGTGTGCAGGGCAAGCGCATCGGCGTATTGCGCAGTTTCTTCGGCACTGCGCCGATCAACCACGAGGTCAATATCATCGCGAGCCAGGCGGTCGACGATCTGAAGAGGTCTGGCGCGACGGTGGTCGAGCTGAACACCCCAGATCTCGACAGCGGAAAGCTTTCCTCCGATGTCAGCGTTCATCTGTACGAATTTAAGCCGGCAATCAACGCTTATCTTGCCGCGGGCAACACCCCGGTTAAATCGCTCGAGGAGATCATCTCTTCCGGCAAGTTTCATCCGAACGTCAGGGACAACATCACCAAAGCCCAAGGTCTCGAGATGGACGACAGCTATCGCCTGCGTCTTCAGAAGCGCTCCGAGTTGCAGCAGCGTGTCATGAAGATCATGGCTGACGAGCGACTCGATGCGATCATGTTCCCACATCAGAAGCGGCTTGTGGTGCCCATTGGGGAGACCCAGGTGGAGCGCAACGGCGCTCTTGGATCAGTGACCGGCTTTCCTTCCATCGTCGTGCCCGGCGGATTTTCATCTCCGACTCCGACGGCCACGCTCGGCGTCCCGGTGGGCATCGAGTTCCTCGGCAGACCGTGGTCCGAGAAGCTATTGATCGAGATTGGCTACGGTTACGAACAAGCGACCAAGCACCGCCGCCCTCCGCCAACCATAACGCCGCTGCTCGCCGCCCGACATCCTCCCAGGTAACGAGGTTCGTCTGAGGGCTGAATCGGCATTTCGATCGGATTGAAAACAATTCAGCTCTAAAAGCGATGTCGTCCAGGACTTCAGATCTCGCGGATTTACCATGGCCGAAAAGTATTTCGTTGGCACCAACATTCTGCTCCATGCCCGTGATCGGTCCGCGGGCATCAAGCATGAACGTGCCCGCGTCCTCATTGAAAGCTCGTGGACGAGCGGACGGGGCGTGTTGAGCACGCAAGTCTTGCAGGAGCTTTGCGTCAACCCGCGGCGCAAGGTGGCGCGTCCTTTGGCGGTCGACGAAATCCGACGGCTGATCACCGATTATCGAGTTTGGGAAGTCCTGGTCAACTCTCCCGAAGCCATGATGCAGGCGCTCGATATCGAAGCGTGGTAGAGAACTTCTTTCCGGGATGCTCTTATTCTGCAGGCGGCCGAACCGTCCGGCGCGGAGATTCTTTACTCCGAGGATTTGGCGACGAGGCAGAGTCAGCGAGCAGTTCGGGTGGTCAACCTGTGGGTTGGGGAAGTGGTTTGAGGCGGCCGCAGCCAAACATCCTGGGTTCCAGCGAAAAGTGCGAGAGCCCACTTCTCGCCAGAAACGCGAGAAATGGGGCACCCGCTGTAAGTGCCTGCAGAAACTCAAGACCAATGCGGCTAAGCGGTTTGCCGGGATGCGCCCTTATTGAAGTATCGTATGGCGACTGCCCAGGTGATGGCTGCGACGGCGGCCAGCATAAATGCCCAGCCCGAACCGCCTTCCGCTACCTGAAGCTTGGGCGGATGCTGGCGTGGATCGGGTCGAATGATGATGTGATGTTCAGTATCGGCGTGGATTACAACGTCTTTGAAATCAGGTGTATACACCAGTAACACTCCTTCTAAAAACTCCGACGGCTTCGGTAGACTTGCTTCGTACGCTACGAAGGCTTCCCGGTTCGTCGATAGGCACGAACTTGAAGAACTGTGCATTCTCGACGTGCTGGGGTGATTTCATGGTAGCGGAGTGTGCAGGTTTCGCGAATGGCACAAAGGCGCAAAGTTCTGCACAAAGGTAATCGTTACCGACGGTCTCGTGGGCGTGCCGGAAGTCCTCGATAACGATAAGGAAGACCTAGGTTGGGGTGCCGGCGAGCTCCTTTTCGGCGCCTCGGAAGAGGGCCTGGACGGCTCGGATAACGAAGCGCGCCAGTAGCGCAATGACAGCAACGAAGCTGAGCGCGATGGTCCCGGCGATATAAGGATGGCGGGTGGCGAGCCAGGTGAGGGCAATGGCCAGGAGGTCTTCGGCGAGGCTGAGGGAAATGTTTGAGAAGGGCTCCGGAAGTGGAGTTACGGCAGCGCGGACCGCGGTTTTTCCGCCGTGAGCGGCCAGGGCGATGGCTGCACCCAGCAAGGTTGCCAGCAGCTGCCGTGCAGGGGTGAGCTGCGCGGTGGCGCCGTAGGCTAGAAAGGCCGCCACGGGGACTCGGACGAAGGTATGGAGGGCACTCCAAATGAGGTCGAAAGCGGGGATTTTATCGGCGAAGAACTCGACGGCGAACAGGGCTCCGCTGGCCGCGATTACCGGCCAGGTTTCGACGAGTTGCAGAGCCGAGGGCAGGGGAAGATGTCCGAAACGGGCTAACAGGCCCAGGGCGGCGACGGTGGCGTAGACATTCAGGCCGGCGGCGAAGGCAATGGCGGCCAGCAGGGCAAACAGCTCGGGGAGCGGGATTTGCAACCAGTTAAGCATGTAAATCCATCTCCTGGCGGACCCGTCGAGCCGGTGAAGATATCTTAGGCGCCAGATCTCAGAGCTCTGACTCTTGGTTCGAACTCGGTTTTTGACTTCGCGCAAAAGCAAAGGGTCGCTTTTCAGCGACCCCTCGAAAGCTGCGATTTGCAGGTTCGGTTATAGCGTGGACTCGATCTCGAATCCCCAAGCTTCCAGGAGAGGCTCCGGGATGTATTTAGAGTTCTTGTTGCGGCGCGCCCACTCCCTTAAGCGGGTAGATCGCAGATACTGGTCGGGGGAGAGCTTGTACTCGCGCACGACCTGCTCGAACTCCGTGATAGTTGGGACAATCGGCCCGATCGGCTCGGGCTTGCCCCAGTTCGGATTGCCGCGTCGCTTTGCCATCAATGATGCCTTTCCTACAAATGGGGGATCGACTTAATACCTTTTGCTCCATCTATAATGATTCTCCGGGCGCTCCAGGGATGCAGGAAAACCGCAACCCACCATCCGATACCAACGTTGACGGGTATCCTAAAACCATCCAAAAAGCTAATCGGAGAGCTGACATGTTAGGGTAATTCTGCGAAAAAGTCAACGATAAACTTCGTCTGAATCGCTTGAATAAACGGCCTTAAGTCGTTGGGTTAGTTATGCCTTAGCCACTTTCCGGATGACGGATGGCGGGAGGGTTTGAGTGGCTTCATGCTGGGAACTCAGCTGGGGGCCCAATTCGAAGACTGTCGGGATTTGACGGTCCATTACCGCCGTAACCCTCGGCGGAGCGGCCTGATTGATTCGTGGTTCGAGTGAGCTTACAGTTGGGTGGGGTCGTATTTCGTTCCGGCAATTATTCGCCGTTCGCAGGAAGACAAGGGCCATTCGCCCAAGGAATACTCCCGTGCCAGGTTTTGGTATCGAGCCATGAATCTAAACGCATTGCTGCTGTGTTCGGATGAGAAGATCGTTCGTGTATTGCGGCGTACCCTGGGAGACCTCGAAATTGGGGTGGAGCACTGCGCCAGCGCGGAAATCGCCGTGCGCAAGTTGTCGCGGGAGCGGTACGAGGCGATCATCGTAGATTGCGCGGTCGAGGGCGCGGCTGACGTGCTGCGCAGCGCTCGGAGCGCTCCGTGCAACAAGCGAGCGGTGGCGGTGGCGATTCTGGATCCCGACAAGGGCGTGCGCTCCGCTTTCGACCTGGGAGCGCATTTCGTACTCTATAAACCGGTATCGAGCGAGCGGGCCAGGTCCAGTTTTCGAGTGGCGCGAGCTCTCATGAAAAAAGAGCGCCGGCGGAACGCGCGGGTGCCCGTGCAATTTGCGCTGGAGATGTCGAGCCTCGAGTCGGGCGCTCACTTCAAAGTGAACACAACGGATGTGGGCGAGGGCGGCCTGGCAGTGAGCCTGCCTCGGCGCAGCAAGCCGGCGGGCCGCTGGAAACTATCGTTCAAGCTGCCCGGTTCTGCCACCGAGCTCAAGGTTGAGGCCGAGTTCGCCTGGGAAGGAAACGGGACGCAGGTGGGGCTACGCTTCCACGATCCGACGCCTGAGTTTACGCGGCAATTGAGAGAATGGCTGGGCCGAAATTCGCCGGACGCGGAAAAAGACGATCCGCCTGTACGGTGCCAGCTCACGGATTTGAGTATGGGGGGATGTTATCTGGAGATGGCGTCGCCCTTTCCAGTTTCCACGCGTGTGACCATGTCGATGCGGGCCGCGGGAGTCGAGCTGCGAGTCGAAGGCGTGGTTCGTGTCATGCATCAGGATCGAGGGATGGGCGTGGAATTTACTCAGAGCACGCCGGAACATCGCGCGCTGCTTGAGAAGTTCTTGGGCGTGCTGACTCAGAATCGCGAGATGCTGCCCGAGTTGCTGGTGGAACCGGAGGGTTTGGAACTGGAGCCTGCCGGGGACTCAAAGGTAACTGCGGGATCCGGTGAAGCGGAAGATCCAATGCTGACGTTATTTCGAACCCAGGCGGCGCTTCCCGCCGATAGCTTCCTGGCGGAGCTGCGCAAGCAACGCGGCGCAGCGAGCAACGCGGCAAGCGTTTCGGCCTGATCGAGTTCGAAACGGTTCCTGTGGCTGACTGTGAGTGCCTTACGGCCTTTCTCGAACTCCCACCGATAGAGACCGTTGCCCAAGCGAAAATTTATGCAGGGATGATCTTTGAGGTCTTTTCAGCGTCTTTCGACTTGCCATCATTCCGCATCCCGTGCGCAACGAAAACCAATTCCACCGGAACGATCGAGGCCGGGCGCCGTCAGCAGCAGCTTGCCGTGCTGGTTCAGTCGATAGGTGTTGGGGAAATACCATATTGAGCCTTGCGGCTGATAGTATTCACCTCCGCGCAGAACGGCCGCGCGGGTGTGGTCATCGGTGAACTCGTCGGTCCACTGCCAAGCGTTGCCAACAAGGTCCATGACTCCAAAAGGACTCTCACCTTGGGGGTGCGCATCCACGGCATCGGGGCCACGCATCTTTCGACCCTTGTCGGGAACCGGAACCGCATTCGCATTCCAATCGTTTCCCCAGGGGTAGGTTCGGCCATCACCACCTTGCGCGGCGTACTGCCACTCCCACTCATGCGGCAGACGCTTTCCAGCCCACGCCGCGTAGGCTCTGGCATCTTCCAAAGAAACCCAGGTCACGGGTTTATTATCCCAACCTTCGGGAAATGTTCCGTTATTCCAATCGCGCAGGAAATTCAAATCATCCGGCGGGTGATAATGCGCACTGTCCAGGAACTTCTTGAATTGTGCGTTGGTGACCGGATACGTGTCGATCCAGAATGATTTCACGTGCAGGGGATGTTGATGGAATCGTCGTGGAGAATTTTCCCAGGGATATTGCACGTCCACGCCGATGTCATCGGATCCTTCGAGCTCAATTCCCTGTACCTCGAAGAGAAATTCTCCACCGGGAATTCTTACCATGTCAGGCGGCGGGGCGGACCGAGGTTCAGTGGCGGCGATGGGCACCATCTGTTGCGGTAATACCTTCCATTCGTGCGAATAACTGGCCAGTGGCCGGGCAGTCATTGTTTTCATCTTAGACATGAGTTGCTGAATACCGGTGCTGGGAGCGGCTTTGGTTGCCAGCAACGCTCCATAGCCGTGGGCTTCGATGTCGAAGCTAAGCACGACACTCCCGTGCGAATTGGTTTCGGGTTTGAGTTCGGTTCCGTGATAGAGATCGAAGTAGCGCATGCCTTCTTGGGAGGCAACTTCGATCTGGCGGCCTTGTACGTCGTATTCGTTCCGGTTCACGATGGTCCAGACCGTCTGCCGCTCCAAAGGCCAACGGCTGGCGAAAACTCCATAGCTCAACGTGGGGGCGAGCGGCTCCCATTCCGTGCTGGTCAAGAAGGAAGCCACGGTACGTTCGATCGATGCTACGCGACGAGTCGCTTCGGCGTCGCGTGGTGTGATCCCATTCCAGATCCCCCAAACATTTTCCCAGCTCTCCCAACCGACGCCATTGAAAAACGCAAACTGCAGGTCATTGGTTTTGTCGCGATTCCAGCGATCGGAAATGTTCACCATGTGGCGCGTCTCCAGCCACTTGTATTTGTCTACCAGGGGAGCGAAGGGAAAACTGTACTGCCCCCAAGTCATCACGTTCCATGCCAGCGCTTCATCGGACGGACCATCCTCGGGCTCGAAAGCCATGGGATGTCCGATCTTGTCGGCAGCCGTTGAAAATGCGAGTGGAACTCCGTCCTGAGTATCTCCGTTGATGCCGTCGGCTCCGATCTCCGCCATCAGTTCGGCGATGGCCGCGGGCCAGGGCTCGCCGGGATCACGCGTACCCTGGTCCCACATCATCATGGGAAAAAGAACACGCACGCCGCGGCGGTGAAAATCGGCAATCATTTGCCGCACGCCCGCGACGCCTCCGGGCATGCTGCGAATCAAGTCATGCTGATTGCGTTCATCGATACCCATATTCGGATACGTCGGCCAAATCAGCACCGAGTCGATGCCGCCATACCGTTTTTCCAGGTCGTCGAGATAACGGTCGACGGTATAGCGGCGTGCGACCGGATCATAGAAGTAGCGGTCCTGCACCATCATCTGCGGCTGAAAAAAACTGGCCTGCGTCCATTTGAGATCGGGCAAACTGTAACGCGACCCGTCGTAGCCGATGCGGATCAGGTGTTCGCTGCGCCAATGGCGGATATCGGCGAGCCACGCATTGTGTTCGTCTTCGGTGCAGGGTTTCGCGTTCCACACATCTTTCACGTGCAGGCAGTCGGGGACGGGAATCTGCTGACGTTCGGGTTCAAAATCTGTATCCTGAGCGGACATTATGCCGAGATAAGAGAGTGCAATCGAAAGAACGAGCGCTGCTGGTTTCAGCTTGGTGATTCTCATTCTTATTGCATTCAGCGTTCTCATTGTTAACGTCCTCGGACGTGACCGCGAATCACAACCACTGATGCGGCAGGCAATTCGTAGGTGGTGTCGGCTGCGGCACTTAGTTCGGCGTGGAGGATAGGGCCATCCGGGTCGGCGTGGCCGAACGATTCCGCTACCACCGAAGGTTCCCCAGGGTATTCGGCGTGTCCGACATAGCGCGTATGTCCGGGATGCCATTGATACTGGGCCTTGCCGAAAGTGGAAAGCTCGACCGATCCGGCGAACCAGCTTGCGGGCTGGTTCTGATCTTGAAATTCGATCCGTACGCGGTGAGCATTCTGTTGATCGCGATTCACCATCAGCAACGACCACTGTCCATCGGGCCGTTTCAAGGCATAAGCGGTAACCAGGGTATGTCCCGCTCCATCGTCAACATCACTTTTGGCGGGATACACATCGTGCGGTCGACTGCCGGGCGAAACCCATTCCAGGTTGATGAGCTGAGCTACAAAAAACTGCGCCATCGGCTGCTGAATGTTGTACTGGGCGTCGACGCTGAACATTCCGTAAGTTCCCGGCGAATCGTTGCAACCGTGCTCCATCTGCAGCGGCAAGTAGTGGAAGTAATAGACACCGTTTCCCCCGGCGGCCAGGAACGAACCGATGTAGTCGGCGAGCCATAGGCCGGAAAAGATGTCCATGTAAGTTTCGCTGGCCGCCGAGGAGAGATTTCCCTCCGTGATAAACATGGGAGTGCCCGGTGGCACTCCGTCATCGCGCCAGATTTCGAGGACGTGGCTTACCAACTCAGTCTCGTCATACAGGCTGCCCCAGGGAATTCTGCAGCCGTCGTAGGGATAGTGCTCGAAGGAAAAGAACGAAAGATCCTGGATGTGGCCGTGCTGCTTGAGATAGTCGATGAAACGGGCCACCCACGATGTTTTGCCGTTGGGCGCGGGCCAGGACTCGAGATCTTCATTCAAGCCGCCCAACCCCGGCCCACCGAGCTTCAGCGTGGGATCGAGATGGTGAAGCGCGGTGGCCCATTGAATGTAGAGGGCTCCATAATCCTCGGGACCCAAGTATTGGCCCTCCATCTCTTCGCCCATCTCGATGTAAGAAATGGGATATTTGTGGTTCTCGAGATAAGCAATTTCTGCCACCGCATTCTCGGGCGTGTCGTAAACCAGCGCGATCGGGAGCATCGCTGGAAGACCGCGAGTAATGCCACTGGTGAAGAAGAGGTCGAATCCCGGCTGGGCCTGATGAGTGGTTCCGAGGTCGGAGGCTTCGTGCCAGGGGTCGACGGAAGAACAGTAAGTGGTCGTCTGCTCCTGATCCTGAGTGTGGCGCAGAATATCGTGAAACTTGCCGTCGGAGGAGGTTGATCCCAAATAGATTTCGCTGATCGCATAACCGGCGCAGGCTCGGGGATCGCCGGAGGCATGTCCCACTGCGCAGGTGTTGCTGGACTCGGTCATCAGAATTCGCACGAAACGCACGGGAAGCGGGCGGGGCTGAAGGCGCAAGACGTCGGATCCGCCGTGATCGTGCTCGATGGCTCCTCCCGGATAAGTCTGCCAGACTCCATGCGTGGGGCTGTGCATGGGATCTTCCCCGATCCAGTGCTGCACTAGAAATCGCGTGGCATAGGGTTCTGCCCACTGGATGCGAATGCTATCGACTTGCTGTACTTGAGCGAGATCAAGCACCACCCATTGCGGGTGGAGCGAATCGCTTTCTCCGGTGAAATGCTGAGTCAAGTAAGGATTGCTCTTCCAGTAAGTTTTCTCATCGCCATCGGTGATGCGGGAATAACCGGCATTGGGCGTTCCGTCATTTCGTGTGAAACCCCGGTGCGGCAGCGAATATCCGTAAGAGTGGCGAATGGGCTCGCCGGGAGCCGAGGAACCGGTAAAGTATCCTTTTTCTCCATTTTCTCCATGCTCGCTCCAGGTTCCCTGAGAATTCCAGTGCCAGGCCTCGATGGATAGCTCGGTATTGTTACGGTAGCTAACTGGCTGCCAACCGGACTCCAGGGCTCGACCTAAGTTCGGTTGAGTCAGTCCTGTATCGACGGCCTCCGCGGGAATGCGATCGACGCCGGCACCGAGCGTTTCATTGGGACGAAAATGATTGGCGGCGTGAGCAGGAGAGATATCGACCTGGATGGTCTGCGCTTCGCTGAAAGTTGTGGACAACATACACGCGAGACAGCATGCGAACACCGGAACTCGTGTCTTCAAACGATTGCTCCTCGGATTACTTCCTGGATTTAGGGTGTTTCGCTGCCTGCGGAATCATCGTTGTCGTCACCGTCATTGTAATTTCTGAACTGCTTGGAGATCGTCTTGAGTAACTTTCCATCGGCGGTGTCTCCACTTAAATCCCAAATCATCACTCCGCCCAGAGCTTCCTGCCTCGCGTATTCGAGCTTTGCACCAATGGAGGTTTCGTCGTCGTAAGTCCAAAACGTGCTCCCATCGAAAAGCCAGGGCGCCATCGAGTTGGGATCGCGATAGGTGGTGAACTTTCCGAGGATAGAAACAATATGGCTATAAGGGAAGTCGTCGCGCTGCGGTTCGCCCATTTGGAACAGCCCATGGTTGACGGGCGAAACGTTATTCCAGGCGTAGGCGTAAAAAGGAAGGCCGAGCAGCATTTTTGATGCCGGCACACCGGCGTCCTTATAGCCCTGAATGGTGGCAGCCACGTCTCCGCCTTTACTTATGTCTCCCGGCGAACTATAGAGCGGGGCGACCAGGCCAGTCCTTCTGCTCCAAGGCCCGCCGTAGTCGTAATTCATGATGCCGACCTGATCCACGTAGAAAGAAACGATTGTCATGTCGAGATGCTGGTAGGACGCTCCGTAGTCTCCCATGGCGACGGTCAGCAGATGATCGGGCCCAGCCGCATCGAGTTGTCGACGAAATTCCGAGAGCAAAGCAAGAAAGTTGTATTTGTCCTCTTCTGCTGGATATTCCCAATCGAGATCGATGCCGTCGAATAAACCCGGCGCGTGAATTCCGTCGCCGAAGTTCCCTTCGATAAAAGTCTGGATGCAGGACGCGACGAAGGCGAAACGATTTTCGGGATCAGCCGCCTCGGCGAACGATTTCGCACCTCCCTCCAGCGAGATCACGATCTTGATGTCAGGATACAAGCGCTTGAGTTCCTGCAACTGATGGAAGTTTCCACGAAGCGCCATCTCGGGTGTGTCAGCTGAGCCATCCACGCTGTCCGACGCCGAGAATGAATAGTTCAAATCTGCATTCGCATCTGCGATTGTGCATTCGTGGTCCGCGTCAACGTGTCCCTGCGAGTAGTTGATCTGGTCGAGCATTCCCATCGCGCCCTGAGAGACAAGATTTTTGACGAAGAACCGCTTGCGAATGCCCAATTGCGGGAAATAGCCGACCACAATCGGTTGTTCAGCAGCACGATCGTCTTGCGCGGCTGCGAATAGAGCTACACAACAAAGACTAACCGTCAGCAGGATTTTGAAAACGACTGGCGCGACACTTCCAGCGGGACTTTTACCGAACAGCATTTCCTGGACCTCCAACTGGATAGATGCGTGGAAGACGCTCTTCGACTGGAGGCATCGCCGGAAACGCCGCATGCGGCTCTTTCTGATACCAATACGCGACGGAAAAGAAATTGTCGGAGCGATGGTTGGCGTGGCCATGTTCGATCGTCGCTCGGAGAGATTTGGAGAAGGGGATCGGCGAATCCAGATGAAAGCGGTACACGGAGGAACGGCCGCCGGCGAACTCCGAGCCTTTCACAGGCGCCCCGAAAGAAGCGTAAGAGAAAGGATGATCACCAAAACCCCATGCGCCGAGAAAATAATCTTCCGATCCCGTACCGTTGATGGAAGGACG
>Ga0181525_10000140_pt1 | contig 66327 bp, 70 predicted proteins | sample PEATcosm2014_Bin_48_FD_121100 | JGI IMG/M metagenome (GOLD analysis project Ga0181525, IMG submission 121100) | Peatland microbial communities from MTU Mesocosm Facility, Houghton, MI, USA - PEATcosm2014_Bin06_10_metaG | ecosystem: Environmental > Terrestrial > Soil > Wetlands > Peat | place...
ATCGCGAAAGGCGTGATGATTGAACATCCCCTTCACGATCGCCTGACAGTCGTCGAAGGTGCCGTCGATAGCGATGGCGCTGACATTGGCAGCATCCGCGGTCGTCATCATGCGCCGCTGCACATCGGAAATGCGGCCGTGCGGGAACAACACGACAAGATCGACCTGGCCGCGCCCGCGGAACGCTTCCACCGCGGCGCCACCGGTATCCCCGGAGGTCGCCACCACAATAGTGCGGCGCTCCCCGCGCGCGGCCAGCACGTGGTCCATCAACCGCGCCAGAAGCTGCATCGCCAGATCCTTGAAGGCCAAGGTCGGGCCGTGGAACAGCTCGAGCGCGAACGTATTCGCGCCGAGCTGCGACAGCGGCGCGACCGCGGGATGGCGGAAATTGCCATAAGCCTCGCGCGCCATGCGGGCGAGGTCGGGGTCGCTTACGGAGTCACCGGTGAAGGGACGGATCACTTCGACCGCAACCTCGGCATAGGAGCGGCCGGCAAAAGCGGCTATCGTCGAGGTTTCGAGGCGCGGCCAGGCGTCGGGCACATAGAGGCCGCCGTCGCGGGCAAGACCCGCGAGCATGACCTCGGCAAAGCCGGAAGGCGCCGAACCCCTGGTCGAAACGTACTGCACTTAAGCGTTCTCTCTCGGGCTGAGACCGATCCCCGTCTTGGCAAATAAGCTATTGATCCCAAAAGCCATTCTGAAGGGGGCCGTTGCCGCCGGCCACCCCTGACGCCGAAATCGCGATCACACTAGATGGCTTCAGAAGGAACGCAAAGGGGGCCAAAATAGCCCGCAAAAAGGGCCCGTGACCGCTACGTTAGGCCGCTCCGCCACTGCCGCGCGCCCGCGATCCGACCGCCCAGGAAACAAAAACACCCACCAAGACCGCCGCCAAGCCGAACCAAGTCAGCGCATATTGCAGATGGTTGTCGGGCAGGTTCACCACAAGTTTGCCCGGTTGCGGCCAGCCGCCCGGCGGCACCGGTGCCTCCTGTTCGACATAGAACGGCGCGACGGAACCGAGGCCCTTGGCGACGGCGATCGCAGCCGGATCCCGCACAAACCACAGATTATGGGCCGGATCGTCATTGGGCGTGAACCAATGCCGGGCCTCCGGCCAGCGCATCGCGCCCACCATATCGAGCGGCCCGGACACCTCGCCGTCGGGCCGCGTTTGCGGATCTTTCCGGCCATCGGGTACGAAGCCGCGATTGACGATCACAATGCCGCCGTCCGCCAGCCGCGCCGGCGTCAGCACCCAATAGCCGGGACCGGCGTCGGCGACATCGGGACGGAACGCCGAAGCGGCGGCGTAAACCAGCGCCTCGCGGCTATTGTCGAATGTGGCCGTGAACGTGACGCGGCGATATTCGTCGCCTGCTTGGTCGAGCTGCAGCCAAGCTGCCGGCGCCGGCAGCCCTTGCGGCGGCGCGGCAAGCCGTTCGGTGAGCATCGCGACCAGCCCTTCCTTCCAGGCCTTGCGCTGGACCTGCCAGACGCCCAGCGAAATCAGGACGGCGAAGACAAGGATCGCGGGCACCAGGAGTCCGAGCCACGACCGGCCCTGCCGCTGTGGCACGGGCGGCGCGCTCAAATCGGCCTTTAGCTGCATGATCACGGTTCGTCGGCGCCGAAGCGGCCCTCCGCCGCCTTGTGATGGTATTGCAGCGCGATCATCAATCCCTTCATCGGGCGCAACGGTCCGAGCGTGAGGATAAAGATGAGCGGTAGCCACAACAGTGCATGCACCCAATAGGGCGGCTGGTAGAGGATCTCGGTGATTAGCGCGCAGCCGACAACGATGGCGCCGGCCAGGAACATGATGAACACCGCCGGCCCGTCGCCGGCGTCGGCAAAACCGTAGTCGAGCCCGCACTGCTCGCAACGCGGCCGCAAGGTCAAAAATCCCCGGAACAGCTTGCCTCGTCCGCAGCGTGGACAAGCGCAGGATAAGCCGGCGCCGATCGATCCGGAAAGCGTGTCGATCGTCTTTTCGCTCATAGCAACGATTTCGTGCGCCGCTCGCCGGCGCGCAAGCGGGGACCCCACAATTAGATTCCCGCTTGCGCGGGAATGAGCGGATCGCCGGAGCTACCCGGCGTGGGCGCCGCCGCCCCACACGTAGATGCAGGCGAACAGGAACAGCCACACCACGTCGACGAAGTGCCAGTACCAGGCGGCGAATTCGAAGCCGAGGTGCTGCGTCGGCTTGAACTGACCGGCCATGGCACGGAACAGGCAGACGATCAGGAAGATCGAGCCGATGATGACGTGGGCGCCGTGGAAGCCGGTCGCCATGAAGAACGTGGCACCGTAATAGTTGCCCGAATAGTGGAACAAAGCGTGCATATATTCCCAAGCCTGCACGCAGGTGAAGCTCAAGCCGAGCGCGATGGTCAGCGCCAGCCCCTGCACCAGTCCCTTGCGATCGTTCTCAAGAAGCGAGTGATGCGCCCAGGTCACCGTCGTGCCCGAGGTGAGCAGGATCAGCGTGTTGAGCAGAGGAAAGTGCCACGGATCGAAAGTCGCGACGCTTTTGGGCGGCCAGACGCCGCCGGTATAGGCGATCCGCGCCACGTCCTGAAACTGATCCGGGAACAGGGCGACGTTGAAATAGGCCCAGAACCAAGCGACGAAGAACATTACCTCGGAGGCGATAAACAGGATCATGCCGTAGCGGTGCGAAATCTGCACCACGCGGGTGTGGTCGCCTTCAAACTCGGCTTCGTGGATGACGTCGCGCCACCAGCCGATCATCGTATAGGCGACGCCGATGACGCCGACGCCCATGATCAGCGGCGCGAAGTTCGCCATCTGGTGCATCCACAGGATGGCGCCGACGGCCACGAAGAATGCCGAGGTCGCGCCGATCGCCGGCCACGGGCTGGGATTGACCAGGTGGTAATCGTGGTGCGGTTTGGCATGCGCAGTAGCCATCGTCATCTCTCCAGCTTGACGCGGCGGCCTAGCCGGCCGCGCCGTTGTCGTTAGTTAGATATGCCCGGACTTTTCCTTGTTTGCACTCTCCGCCACCGGCTGTTCCGGCTCATGCACCGGATAGAACGTATAGGACAGCGTGATGTTGTTAAGCGTGTCTTGCTCGGAATCCTTGGCGAGCTTGGGATCGACGTAGAACACGACCGCCATGTCGCGCTTCTCGCCCGGCTTCATCGTCTGTTGGGTAAAGCAGAAGCAGTTGATCTTTTCGAAATAGATGCCGACCGTCGGCGGCGTGACATTGTAGCCGGCCTGGCCGGTGGTCACCCGTGCGGACTCGTTGGTCACTTTGTAGTAGATTGTGACGACCTGACCGAGCTTGACGTCGACGGTCCTGCGCTCGGGCTCGAAGGTCCACGGCAATCCCGGAGCGATATTCGAATCGAAGCGCACCGTTATGGCTCGGCCTGGCACTTCATGCGCTGGAACCGAATGCGCGATCTGCGTGGTGCCGCCGAAGCCGGTGGTTCGGCAGAACCAGGAATAAAGCGGCACCGCCGCATATGAAGCTCCGACCATCACCGCAACGAAGCCGCCGCAGAGGAACGCGACGAGGAGATCGCGTCCCGGCATGCGGCGTGGTTTGAGATTTCCTATGCTCACGATCGACCCGCGGATTTCAATTTAACACGCCGGGCCCCTTCACCAGCGTCACGATATAGAACAGCAACACCAGAACGCCGAGCGACACCGCGATCGCGATCGACCGGGCGCGGCGCGCGCGCTGCTGCACTTCCGTGAGCTTGATGCCGGGTTCCGGCTTGCGCTCGTTGTCCACGTCGTTCCTTGTCACAGCTTGCCGTCATGCCACGAAATGACCGAATAGCGCCGCCGACATGCGGTCGACCAGCAGCATGGCAAACAGCAGAAACAGATAAAGGATCGAGAAGGCGAACATCTGCTTCGCGGCGACATATCCTTGCCGTTCGGCACGAACCCGGAATGCAAGCGCAATCATGACTGCACCCGTCACCAGGGCCGCCACGCCATAAGTGGCTCCGGCATAACCGAGAAACCACGGCGCGGCGCCGAGCGGCGCCAGCAGCAGCGTATAGAGCAGGATCTGCCGGCGGGTTTCCTGGGGTCCCGCGACCACCGGCAGCATCGGCACGCCGGCGCGCGCATAGTCTTCCGCGCGGTACAGCGACAGCGCCCAAAAGTGCGGCGGCGTCCAAAGGAAAATGATGAGAAAAAGTAGGATTGGCTCGATCGAGACGCCGCCGGTCGCTGCGGCCCAGCCGATCATCGGCGGCAACGCCCCGGCCGCGCCGCCGATAACGATGTTCTGCGGCGTCGTCCGCTTGAGCCACATCGTATAGACGAGGACGTAAAAGGCGATGGTGGCGGCCAGCAACAACGCCGCGAGCACGTTGACCAATAGGCCGAGCACGACCACCGAAAACGCCGCCAGCGTCAGGCCGAAGGCCAGCGCCTCGCCGGGCAGGAGGCGTCCGGCCGGGATCGGGCGCGCCGCGGTCCGCGCCATGCGCGCGTCGATATCGGCGTCGTGCCACATATTGAGCGCGCCCGCGGCGCCGGCGCCGACCGCGATGCAGATGAGCGCGGTGAGACCGATCACGGGATGGATGTGGCCGGGCGCGATGAGGAGACCGACCAGCGCCGTGAAAACCACGAGCGACATCACCCGTGGCTTCATCAGTTCGATGTAATCGCCGACGCCCGCAATACTGGGCTCGACGCGGGCGACGGTTACGCTCATCGGATCAGCGGCAGCGTTTCATATTGATGGAAGGGTGGCGGCGAAGACAACGTCCATTCGAGCGTGGTCGCACCGGGTCCCCACGGGTTGGCCGCCGCCCGCTCCTTGCGGCTGAAGGCGACCACCATACCGAACAGGAATACCAGCGTGCCGAAGCCCGAAATGTAGGAGCCGATCGAGGAGACGAAATTCCAACCTGCGAACGCGTCGGGATAGTCGACATAGCGGCGGGGCATACCGGCGAGGCCGAGGAAGTGTTGCGGGAAGAACGTCAGATTGACGCCGATGAAGGTCAGCCAGAAGTGCAGCTTGCCGATCGGCTCGCTGTACATGTAGCCGGTCATTTTCGGAAACCAGTAGTACCAGCCGCCGAAGATGGCGAACACCGCGCCGAGCGAAAGCACGTAGTGGAAGTGAGCGACCACGTAGTAGGTGCCGTGCAGAACGCGATCGACGCCGGCATTGGCCAAAACCACGCCGGTGACGCCGCCGATGGTGAACAGGAAGATGAAGCCCATCGCCCATAGCATCGGCGTCTTGAACTCGACCGAACCGCCCCACATCGTGGCGATCCAGGAAAAGACCTTCACGCCGGTCGGCACGGCGATCACCATGGTGGCGGCGATGAAGTAGGCTTGGACGTTCGCCGACATGCCGACATTGTACATGTGGTGCGCCCACACCACGAAGCCGATGGCGCCGATCGACACCATGGCGTAGGCCATGCCGAGATAGCCGAACACCGGCTTCTTCGAGAACGTCGCCACGATCTGACTGACCATGCCGAAGCCCGGCAGGATCAAAATGTAGACTTCAGGGTGGCCGAAGAACCAGAACAGGTGCTGGAACAATAGCGGATCGCCGCCGCCTTCGGGATTGAAGAACGTGGTGCCGAAATTGCGATCGGTGAGCAGCATGGTGATGGCGCCGGCGAGCACCGGCAGCGACAACAGCAGCAGGAACACCGTCACCAGGATCGACCACACGAACAGCGGCATTTTATGCATGGTCATGCCGGGCGCACGCATGTTGAAGATCGTGGTGATGAAGTTGATGGCGCCCAGGATCGACGAGGCGCCGGCAAGGTGGATTGACAGAATGACGAAATCCATCGCCGGGCCGGGGTGGCCGTAAGTCGATAGCGGCGCATAGATGGTCCAGCCGGTGCCGGCGCCGTTGGTGCCGGGCTCGCCCTCGACGAACATCGAGCACAACAACAACGCGAATGACGCCGGCAACAGCCAAAATGAGATGTTGTTCATGCGCGGGAACGCCATGTCCGGCGCGCCGATCATCAGCGGCACCATCCAATTGCCGAACCCGCCGATCATCGCCGGCATGACCATGAAGAAGATCATGATCAGGCCATGCGCAGTGACGAACACGTCGTAGGTGTGGGTCTCGTGGAAGATCTGGATGCCGGGATACATCAGCTCGGCCCGGATCGCGATCGACAAGCTGCCGCCGATCAGGCCGGCAAACAGCGCGAACACAAGGTACATCGTGCCGATGTCCTTGTGGTTGGTCGAATAGACAAAGCGGCGCCAACCGTGCGGAATTTCGTGACCGCCCTCGTCGCCGTGCGCCGCGTGTACCATCGTGTCCATTGCCGGTTCCTTCGTTATCGACCGCTCGTCGTCGTCAACTCGCCTGCCGCCGCGAACGTGTTTGCCGGAGCGGTATTGTCAGTGGCGTATTTCTGTTTGGCGCTCGCGACCCAGGCAGCGAAATCGCTGTCGTTCACGACCCGCACCGCAATCGGCATGAAGGAATGATCCTTGCCGCACAGCTCGGAACATTGGCCGTAGAACATTCCTTCGACTGTCGCCTTGAACCAGGTTTCGTTGATGCGGCCCGGAACGGCGTCGATGCGAATTCCGAACGACGGCACGGTGAAGGAGTGGATGACGTCGGCACCGGTGACCAGCACATGCACGACCTTGTTCACCGGCACGACCATCTCGTTGTCGGCGGTGAGCAGGCGCGGCTGACCGGGCTTGAGGTCCTTCTCCTGGACCATCAGCGAATCGAATTCGAAATTGCCGTTATCGGGGTAATTGTAGCTCCAGAACCACTGTTTGCCGGTCGCCTTCACGGTCAGGTCGGGCGTGGGCACGTCGAGCTCCGTAAACAGGAGCCGAAACGACGGCACCGCGATCACCGCCAGGATGATGACCGGAATGATGGTCCAGGCGATCTCGATCGGGGTGTTGTGGGTGGTGCGAGAGGGGGTCGGATTGGCCCGCGCATTGAAGCGAACGACGATGACCACCAGCAAAGCAAGGACGAAGACCGATATCGCGGCAATGACCCAGAGCAGAAAATAATGAAAGTCGGCGACCTCCTGCATGACCGGTGAGGCCGAATCCTGCAGATCCATTTGCCACGGCACCGGCTGTCCCAGTGCGGCCAGCGCCGCCCCCGCGCTCGCAAGCAAAATACCGGCGGTCGCCGCTATGGCGGTCAAGCGTGAGAACACTTTCATCTGTCGCTCAGCTCCCTGTTTCTGGTCTTGGCCATGACCATCCACGGTGAGCGCAGACCGTACTCCAGCGCCGACCGCAACAGTATGACGCTGCCTGCATCCGGCGGGACTCTCGCCACGGCGCTTGAGTCCTTTGCAGGCATCGGCGGGATGGGATCCCTGTTTCTCCAAACCACAAATCTGGCTCTGCTGCAATGCACTCATCGTCGCCGCCCGCTTAGCGGTGACCGGTGCAATTGTGGGCCCCGCTCGGGGGGACAAAAAGGCGCGGTTCCTGACCTTCGCGTAGCCACAATGCCTTGATTTGGGTCAATCTTGACACGGTGATCTCACCATGTACGCAAGCCTCGCGCCGCGATCGCCGGCGCGACTGATTCGCGTGCGGGAGCCTGTCGGGGGCGGCCGGTCAGGGGAACATGATCATGGCGATATTCCGTTGCCGCTGGCGCAGGCGGCCATCGGCCTGCCTCCTCGCCGGCGCCGCCATCCTGCTCGCGGCCGCCGCGGCGTGTGGCGGACAGGCTTTCGCCCAAGGCGCGGTCAAATCGGTCCATGGCGATTGGCAAATCCGTTGCGACACGCCGCCGGGTGCGCAAGGTGAGCAATGCGCGTTGATGCAGAGCGTGACTGCGGAGGATCGGCCCAATGTCGGGCTCACCGTCATCGTGCTCAAAACTTCGGATCAGAAGAGCCGCCTGATGCGGGTGGTCGCGCCGCTCGGCGTGCTCTTGCCATCCGGGCTTGGGCTGAAGATCGACAACCAAGACGTCGGGCGCGCCGGCTTCGTGCGCTGCCTGCCAAATGGCTGCGTCGCCGAAGTGGTCATGGACGACAACCTGATCAAGCAATTACGCACCGGCCAGACCTCGACCTTCATCATTTTTCAGACGCCCGAGGAAGGCATCGGCTTTCCCATGAGCCTGAAGGGCTTTGGCGAGGGCTACGACCAGTTGCCGTAGCGGGCCGTTGCGACAAGCCCGCCGACCCGCCAACCGGAACGCGCGTCCCGAAATACGATCGAGCCCTCCCCTCGCCGGCCGGCGGCGAAGCGATTATCTATGGACTCAATGCACCGATGCCCTAGGACACCGCAATGACCGATACCCCTACGTCGCTCGTCGATCGCGCCGGGCTTGACCGGCCGCGTCTTGCAAAAATCCTCTCCCGCGGACTCGATGGCGCCGACGACGGCGAGTTGTTCCTCGAATATCGCCAGGCCGAGGTATTGGCCTTCGATAACGGGCGGTTGAAGCAGGCGACCTACGATACGTCGCAGGGTTTCGGGCTACGTGCGGTCAAGGACGAAGCGGTCGGTTATGCCCATGCTTCCGATATTTCGGAGGCGGCAATCGAGCGGGCGGCAGACGCGGTGCGTGCGGTCAAAGGCGGCTATTCGGGTAATTATTCCGGGCCGCCGGCGCGAACCAATACCAAGCTTTATGGCGAGGACAGTCCTCTCGCCAGTCCGGCCTTCGAAGACAAGGCGCGGCTTCTGCAGACCATCGACGCCTATGCCCGCGCCAAGGATCCACGCGTGCGTCAAGTCACGGCGAGCCTCGCCGCCACCTGGCAGGCGGTCGAAATCCTACGCGGCGACGGCGAAACCTATCGCGACATCCGGCCGCTCGTTCGCATGAGCGTCTCCGTGGTCGTGGGCGACGGCAATCGCCAAGAAACCGGCAGCGACGGCTACGGCGGCCGCGAGGGCTACGAACGCTTCATCGCGACCGACGCCTGGCAAGGCGCGGTCGACAACGCCGTGCGGCAGGCGCTGGTCAATCTCGAGGCGGTGCCGGCGCCCGCGGGCGAGATGGACGTCGTGCTCGGCCCGGGCTGGCCGGGCGTGATGCTGCACGAGGCGGTCGGCCACGGCCTCGAAGGCGACTTCAACCGCAAAAAGACTTCGGCCTTCGCCGGGCTGCTGGGGCAGCAGGTCGCGTCCAACGGGGTCACCGTGGTCGATGACGGCACCATGTCGCTGCGCCGCGGCTCGCTCTCGATCGACGACGAAGGCACGCCGACCAACCGCACCGTGCTGATCGAGGACGGCATTCTCGTCGGCTACATGCAGGATCGGCAGAATGCCCGGCTGATGGGCATGAAACCGACCGGCAACGGCCGGCGCGAAAGCTTTGCGCACGTCCCGATGCCGCGCATGACCAACACTTACATGCTCGCCGGCACCCGCGATCCGGACGAGATCATCGCCTCGGTGAAGAACGGCATCTACGCCACTTATTTCGGCGGCGGCCAGGTCGACATCACGTCGGGCAAATACGTATTCCAGTGCACCGAGGCCTATCGCATCGAAAACGGCAAAGTCGGAGCGCCGATCAAAGGCGCCATGCTGATCGGCAACGGCCCGACCGACCTGCATCGCGTGTCCATGGTCGGCAACGATCTCAAGCTCGACAACGGCATCGGCACTTGCGGCAAAAACGGCCAGGGCGTGCCGGTGGGCGTCGGCCAACCGACGCTGCGCATCGACCGCATCACGGTCGGCGGCACGGGATAATTTTTCAGCTGCGAAAGTGCTTCGACAATTTGAGCCCTTGCGCCTGATAATTCGAACCGATGCCGCTGCCGTAGAGCTGGTCCGGACGCGCCAGCATTTTCTCGTAGACCAGCCGGCCGACGATCTGACCGTGTTCGAGGATGAACGGCACTTCGCGCGAGCGCACTTCCAGCACCGCGCGCGAGCCTAGACCGCCGGATCCGGCATAACCGAAGCCCGGGTCGAAGAAGCCGGCATAGTGCACACGGAATTCGCCGACGAGCGGATCGAACGGCACCATCTCGGCGGCATAATCGGGCGGCACCTGTACGGCTTCAGTCGAGGCGAGAATATAGAACTCGTCGGGATCGAGGATCAGGCTCTTGTCGACGCGCGCGGCGATCGGCTCCCAGAAATCGGCGACGTCGTAGGCGTCGCGACGATCGACTTCGATCACGGCGGTGTGCCGCTTGGCGCGATAGCCGACGATCCCTTGCCCGTTGCGGTGGCCGGTCGGACCCGCGCCGGAGAGGTCGATACTCACGGCTATGCCGTCGCCCATCACCGCCTCGGCGCGATCGACCAGGCGCTCGCTGACATGCAGCGCGCGCAGCGCTTCGGCATTGAGAATGGCATCACCCCGGTGCAGTCGCAATTGCGACAGCCGCGTGCCTTCGCGCACCAGGACCGGAAACGTCTTCGGGCTGATCTCGGCATAGAGCGGTCCGCTGTAGCCGGCCGCGACGCGATCGAAGCCGCGCGTTTCGTCGGCGATCACGCGGGTGAAAACGTCAAGCCGGCCGGTCGAGCTCTTCGGATTGGTCGCCGCCGCGATGTCGGCCGGCAGGCTCAGCCGCTCGATCAAAGGAACGATGTAGACACATCCGGTCTCCAGTACGGCGCCGCCGGCGAGCGAGAATTCATGCAGTTTCAAGTCCATGATGCGCTCGGCCACGGTCGTGCCTGGCCCGGGCAAGAAGCTCGCCCGTACGCGGTAAGCAATGGCGCCGAGCCGCAGATCGAGGCTCGCCGGCTGAACTTGACCGGGCGCGAACGGATAATGCGCGCGAATAGCGCCGTCCGCCGCCAGCGCCGCGATCATGCGGTCGGGCAGGATACCCTGGTCCGAAGGGGCGAAGGACAGCGGCACGCCGCGATCTAACCCGATGTCCGGTTTGACGCAAAGATGCACGCGGCGTATAAGTTCAGCTATCCCGTGGTCATTTGAGCCGGCCGGCTTGCAGCCACGTAAAACAAATTGCTAAAAGGCCGGGGACGCGTGTGCCCGGCCCGAGGATTTTTCCTCCCGGCCGGGTTTTTGTTTGGCCAAACAGGAGGGCCACATGACCGCGTCCACAAAAAAGAACTACCGCCCGGAAACCCGTCTGGTGCAATCGGGCACGCTGCGCTCGCCGTTCGGGGAAACCTCGGAAGCGCTTTATCTCACCCAAGGCTACGTTTACGACACCGCCGCCCAAGCCGAAGCGCGCTTTAAGGGCGAGGACCCCGGCTATCAATATTCGCGCTTTGCCAATCCGACCGTCGACATGTTCGAGCGGCGCATGGCGGCGTTCGAAGGCGCCGAAGCCGCCCGCGCCACCGCGACCGGCATGGCGGCGGTGACGCTGTCGCTGGTCGGCCAGGTCAAGGCCGGCGATCACGTCGTCGCATCGAAGGCCATGTTCGGCTCCTGCCGTTATGTCGTCGAGGATTATCTGCCGCGCTTCGGCGTCGCCTCGACGTTGGTCGACGGCTGCAATCTCGATAGCTGGCGCAACGCGGTGCGGCCAAATACCAAAGTGTTCTTTCTCGAAAGCCCGACCAATCCAGCGCTCGAAGTGATCGACATCGCCGAGGTGGCCAAGATCGCCCACGACGCCGGCGCGACGCTTGTCGTCGACAATGTGTTCGCAACGCCCTTGTTTCAGAGCCCGCTCGCGCTCGGCGCCGATTGCGTCGTCTATTCGGCAACCAAGCACATCGACGGACAAGGCCGCTGCCTCGGCGGCATCGTGCTCGGTTCGCAGAAGTTCATCATGGACAAAATCCACGTGCTGCTGCGCCAGACCGGCCCGTCATTGTCGCCGTTCAACGCCTGGGTCCTGCTCAAGGGGTTGGAGACGCTCGCGGTGCGCGTGCGGCGGCAGACCGACAGCGCGGCGGCACTTGCGGTGACGCTTGCCGAACATCCAAAAATTTCGCGCCTGATCTATCCGGGTCGGCCCGATCATCCGCAGGCGGCGGTGGTGCAGAAGCAAATGCGCGGCGGTTCGACGCTGGTCGCTTTCGAAATCAAGGGCGGCAAGAAAGCTGCGTTCCGTTTTCAGGACGCGCTCAAGCTCATCCGCATCAGCAATAATCTCGGCGATGCCAAGAGTCTGATTACGCATCCGGCGACAACCACGCACCAGCGGCTCACACCGGCACAACGCGCCGAACTCGGCATCAGCGACGGCTTGGTGCGCGTCTCTGTCGGCCTGGAGCATCCGGACGATATCGTGGAAGACGTGCTCGCCGCACTCGATGCGGTGTGAGAAGCCGTTACGCGCCGCGGTCCTGACTAAAGTGGACCCGGGCTAGGGCAAAGTGGTCGCGCGCACGGGATGTGCCGCCGCTGACGCAACCGGACGGCTCGCGGCTTCGGCGATCGCGCCGCCAAGGAGCTTGGCCCAGCAGGCATAGCTCCAGTCGTTCATGTGCAGCCGATCCGGCGAAATGAAATCGCCGAAGCTGAGGTGCTGCACTTCGTACCAATTTCGCATCACCGCGAAACGGCGAAACAAATCGACATTCTCTTCCTTGGCCGCGAGAGCGATCTGCTCGACCATATCCGAGATTTCCGGCTTGACGATAACCGCCGGCGCGAATTGCGGATCGATCAGGACCACGTCGGCATTCGCCGCCTTGAGCTCCTCGATCCCTTGATGCAGCTGCACCGAGTGCGCGTCGAGCGAACGGTCACGCAGCACCGAATTGGTGCCGACCTGCCAGAGCACGAGTTGCGGATGGGCGGCGAGCACGTCGGCCGAAAACCGCGCCATCATCTGATCGGTTTCTTCACCGTTGATGCCGCTATTGAGCATCGTGATGTCGTGGCCGGGAAACCGCTGCCTAAGCTCGACCGCAAGCCGGCTTGGATAAGAGGCCGCAGGCGAACTCGCGCCGGCCCCGGCGGTCGACGACGATCCGATCGCCACGATGTTCAGCGGTTCGCCGCTCGCCAAGCGCCCCATCGTGTGCGCCAGTGGACGATCGAGCCGTGAAAATGCGGCCGGCGCACTGCACGAAATCGGCGTCGCGGCCGGCACAGTCGCGGACGGCGTTGCCTCCGGCTTGGTGATGTCCCCCGGCAACGGATGCGGCGCCGAAGTGGCCACGGCCGGCATCGCGGCAGGTGTCGCGGCCGATGCCGCCACCGGCGTCAATTCGGGTGCGACAAAAAGCGCGGGATCGGCCGCCTGCGCCAGCGCAGCAGTGTGCACTGCAAAAATGTGCACTGCAAAAATTGCAGTGGCGGCCGCAGCCCACCTCAAGCAGGCGATTATATTTTGATTTTTTGAAGACATTATCGCGTTGTTTGCATTCTCACGGCGTCAAGATGTGCAGCATTGATAATCTGTGACGCCAAGGCCCGGCCGATGCAGTCGTGAACGCGACGCGCCATATCATATTTCTTAGTAGCGGTATAGAGGTCGAACGTCCCGGCATCGTTCCAATAACGCATGATCGCCAAGCGATCGAACAACAACGCGCCGTGCGCCTGCGCAACCAACCGCATGACATCGGCAAAGGCCGAGACGTCGAGCATCGACTCGGTGCGCGGGCTGTACTGCATGTTCATCAGGATGACGTCGGCGCCCGCGGCCTGAATGCTTTCGACGCCTTCGTCGAGGCTCGCGTGAAAATCTTCCGGTTCGACACCGGTGAGCGCGTCGGCCGTGCCCGCTTGCCAGATGACCAAATTCGGCTTGTCGTCGGAAAGAACCTTGCCCAGACCTGACACCATCGTCGCGGTGGTCTCCTGCGACTGCACGTGCGCGGTTACTTTGACGTCGGTACCCACCAACCGCTGTTTCAGCACATCCTCCAAACGCGCCGGATAGGCGGAGCGCGCGCCGTCGGGACCGCTCAGCACCGAGGATCCCGAACCAACGACACTGATGTCCAAGCGGTGTTTGGTCTTAACGTCGTTCATGACGCGCGCGAGGTCGGCGTCGCTGTCGATGAGCGATTGCGGGACGTCGCATTGCTCCAACTGCGGCGCCGCGATGGCGGCGCCATCCGTGAGCGCAATCGTCGCAAAAATGATGGCAATGACCAGCTTCATGCCTCGCCTCCCGCGAGGTCCGCGTCCGGTGGCTTATCGCGCGAATTGGGGCTTCGCCCTTCTATCTCCTTGTACCACGATATCAGGCTGGCTGTCGCAACCATGATGAGGATGCCTAACAAGCTGATGCCGGTCTGCACCAGGGGTCCCCCCGACCACTCGCTGATGATGAATTGCCCGGCGAACGCCAAGAACACGCCGAGACAGAAAATCTCCAGGGAATGCTGCCCGCAGACGATGGCGGGCCGCAACAGCCGCGATTTCAAAGCCGGCCATTCGCGCGGCACGAACCGCACGGTGACGGCGGCCAAGGCCAGGAAATGCGCGAAGCGCAGCACGTCGAGATTGGTCTTGTCGATCGGATACATCCAATCGCTCAACCAGCCCGGCATGAAGCGCCCGAGCGGCTCGATATACCAGGTCAAGGTCACGGCAAAAGCAAACAGCAGATAAGCCAAAGAGATTGCGAGCACCGCGGGCGAACGCAACAGGCCGGACAACCGCTGTGCGCCGCCGAGCGCGCACCAGGCGCCGAACACGAACAGCAATTGCCAGGCGAACGGATTGAAGAACCACACCCCGTTCGGGTAGGCCGGCAAATTCCAATCGAAATTCCACGCCAGCACGTAGACCAACGCCGAGCCCGCCAAGGCAAAGGCCGGCTGCCACATCAGGAGATAAAGCATCGGTGGAAAGAACAGCAACAACACGATGTAGAGCGGTAGTACGTCCATGTTGACGGGCTTGAACTTCAACAACAGCGCCTGAAAGATCGTGATATCAGGCTGCTTGAGGAAATCGAGGATGTTCATTTCCTCGGCGTAGAGCGGATTGTCGAAGGTGGCCGCGACATAGGCGATCTCGGCCATGAAGATCGTGAATAGAAAAATGTGCGCGACGTAAATCTGCCAAGCACGCCTGAGCACCCGCGCGCTGGCAATGACAAAGCCGCGGTCGCGCATGGCCCGGCCGTAGACGAAAGCCGCGGTGTAGCCGGAAATGAATATGAATATCTCGGTTGCGTCGGAAAAGCCGTAATTGCGGATGGTGAACCAGTTCATGATGTTTTCGGGAATGTGGTCGAGGAATATCAGCCACAGCGCGACGCCGCGGAACAGATCGAGCCGCAGGTCGCGTCCCGTCGACAGGGACGGCAACGGTGAGGCCACCGCCAATGGCTTTGCAAACATGTTCTTTGCAAACATTTGCCTTGCAAACCTTGGCTTACGATCTTTTCCCGCCTACCGCTGGACCGCGACGCGGCCGATCCCACAGCGCATGGGCGCCACGCCTCAATCTAGAGCATGAACCCGAAAAGTGGATAGTTATTGCAACAAGGGCCCGGCCGATATTCACTTCCGCGTGGAATCACTGACTAATACGTGGCAACTAATTGTTTCGACAGGAACGGCGACATGTATCGTACCGTGACGCGCAATATCGAGGTCGTGGTGACGCCGCGTTTCGTCGCCGACCGGTCGTCGCCGGAGAATAATTATTTTTTCTGGGCCTATACGATTTCGATCACCAATAACGGGGCCGAGACGGTGCAGCTGAAGACCCGGCACTGGCGCATTACCGACGCTCATGGCCGCCAACAGGAAGTACGAGGCGCCGGCGTAGTCGGTGAGGAGCCGGTGCTCAAGGCCGGCGAGGCGTTCGAATATACCAGCGGAGTGCCCCTGCAGACACCGTCAGGTTTCATGGCCGGCACCTATGGCATGGTGAGCGCCACTGGCGAGAACTTCGATATCGACGTGCCGGCCTTCTCGCTCGACAGCGTCGAGACCAAGCGTACGCTCAATTGAAGGCGGGTCTGAGAGCCAAATACAAAGCGGCGCGGATGCCGAAGCAATCCACACCGCATTTTTGTCGAGGACTGGCTAACGCCAAGCCGTTTAGCGGCCGATCTGAACGCCTACGCCCGGCACTTGAACGTCCACGCCCGGCGCACGATCATGATCCCGATAGTAGCCGTCGTCGTGGTCACGAACGATCGCGGAATCCGGATGATCGACACATTTCGAAACACAGGTGCCGTTGTCGCAGACCTGCTTACAAACCTGGTCGGCATTGGCGACATGCGAGAGCGCAAACCAAACGGCGGCCGTCGCGACGCCAATTAGGATCTTACTCATGGGTAGCCTCCGCTGCTTACCCAACGTCAAATTCTTGGCGCCTGTTTGGTTCCGGGTTCGCAACGGCATTTTATCCCGCCGGCAGCCTCGGTGGCACGCGCGGGCCTATAAAAAAGACATTTGAAAGCAAATACTTAGGCAGAAGACCGTGCTGCCCATGACGTTTCAACTTCCTGCGGCGCGAACACATAAGTCGTGCTGCAGAATTCGCACGTCACCGTGATCCGGCCGTCCTCGACCATGTCGTCGCGATCTTCCTGGGAGAAACTCCGCAGCATATTTTCGACGCTGTCGCGCGAGCACGAGCATTGCGCGTTGACCGGCATGGCGCGGAACACGCGTACCCCGCGCTCATGGAACAGGCGATAGGCCAGCCGCTCGCTCGAGAGCGCCGGATCGATCAGCTCTATGTCATCGACAGTCGAGATCAGCGAACGGCCCTCGACCCAGGCTTCGTCCTCCGGCAGCACGTGCGGCACGGTGCCCGGAGGCGCGTCACCAGGATCGAGATCGGCTTGGCGCGCGCGCTCGGGCGAGTTCGGCAGGAACTGAAGCAAGATACCCCCGGCGCGCCAATGCCGGCGCGGTCCGTTGTCGCCGGCGCGATACTCCTCTGCCACCGCAAGCCGGACCCGGGTGGGAATCTGTTCCGACCTCGTGAAATATTCGTGCGCCGCCTGCTCGAGGTTGCCGCCCTCCAGGGGTACGAGACCCTGGTAGCGGCTCATCTCCGGTCCCTGGTCGATGGTCATGGCGAGATGACCGTGGCCGAGGAGTTGTCCCGGGGCGGCGGCATCGGTGGCCGTGGCGGCAGCGACACGGTCGGCATCAAAGCGCGCGCAAGCCCGCACCTTGCCGGGCGAGGTGAAGTCGACCACCAGCATGCGCACCGGACCGTCGCTTTGGGTTTGCAGGATGAAGCGGCCTTCGAATTTGAGGCTGGAGCCCAGCATGACGGTAAGCACGATGGCCTCGCCGAGCAGTTTTGCCACCGGGGCCGGATAATCGTGGCTGGTGAGGATCGTGTCGACGGCGGCGCCGAGCCGCACGATACGGCCGCGCAAATCGAGCTCCTTGACCGCGAACGGCAGGATCGTGTCATCGAGGCCGGTCTGCGACGGCTCGCGCACCGGGATCGGGAAATCGGGATTATTCATCGCGAGGGAATATAGGTGCCGGCGGCCCGATTGTGAGGCCTTTTTCTGGCTTCAGCGCCCGTTGGCGTGGAGGCACCAAGCCAAAATTCCCTTCTGTGCGTACAGCCGGTTTTCGGCCTCGTCGAACACCACCGAATGCGGCCCATCGATCACGTCGTCGGTGACTTCCTCGCCGCGATGGGCGGGCAGGCAATGCATGAAAACGGCGTCCGGCCTGGCGCGCCCCATCAGCCGCGCATTGACTTGATAGCGCTTGAGCAGGTTGTGGCGGCGTGCGCCATTGCGGTCGCCCATGGAGACCCAGGTGTCGGTGACCACGCAGTCCGCGCCCTTCACCGCCTCGTCCGGATCGGTGCCGAGGCTGATCGCGGCGCCGGCGGATTTGATCCAGTCGACGAGCGGCTTTTTCGGCGCGAGCTCCGGCGGCGTTGCCACGCGTAGGCGGAATTCGAATCGCTCGGCGGCGTGCATCCATGACGTAAGCACATTGTTGGCATCGCCGGTCCAGGCCACGGTGCGGCCGCGGATCGGGCCGCGATGTTCTTCGAAGGTCATGACATCGGCGAGCACCTGGCAGGGATGCGAGCGCCGCGTGAGACCGTTGATGACCGGCACCGTCGCATGGGACGCCAGCTCGGCGACCGCCGCGGGATCGAGCGTCCGGATCATGATGGCGTCGATGTAGCGCGACAGCACGCGTGCGGTATCGGCCAGCGTCTCGCCGCGGCCGAGCTGCATTTCCTCCGCGGTCAACAGGATGGCATCGCCGCCGAGCTGGCGCATGGCGACCTCGAACGAGACCCTGGTTCGCGTCGAGGGCCTCTCGAAGATCATGGCCAGCGTCTTGCCGGCGAGCAGACGATCGGTGCGTTCGCGCTTCGCCTTCATGGCGCGCGCGGCCTCGATCATTCCGCGCAGCTCGATGGTCGGAATGTCGATCAGGTCGAGGAAGTGGCGGATGTCGGTCATCCGGCCTTCTCCTCCAGGCCGCCTCCCTTCCTGACCGCGCGAGCGGAAGAGGATGGGGTAAGAGCCGTTTGGCTGAGTTTGGCGCAAGCGCGTTCGAGCCGCGCAATGCCCTCGGCCATTTCCTGTTCGCTGATGATCAACGGCGGCAAGAGCCGCACCACATTATCGCCGGCGCCAACCGTGAGCATCTTCTCGGCGCGGGTCGCATTGACGAGTTCGGCGGCCGGAACGACGGCTCGCAAGCCGACCAAGAGGCCTTCGCCGCGCACTTCGGCGATCACCGAGGGATAGCGGTCCTTGATTTCCGCCAAACGCTGCTTGAGCAGGATGGCGATGCGCTTGACGTGATCGAAGAATCCCGGCGCCAGCATGACGTCGAGCGTCGCGTTGACCGCGCTCATCGCCAACGGATTGCCGCCGAAGGTCGAGCCATGGGTGCCCGGCGTCATGCCCATAGCCGCCTCACGCGTCGCCAGGCAGGCGCCGACCGGGAAGCCGCCGCCAAGGGCCTTGGCCAGCGACATGATGTCCGGCGTAACGCCAGTGTGCTGATAAGCGAACAAATCGCCGGTCCGGCCCATGCCGGTCTGCACCTCATCGAAAATGAGGAGGAGCCCGTGCCGGTCGCACAGCTCACGCAAAGCGCGCAGGAACGACGGCTCGAATACGCGCACGCCGCCCTCGCCCATCAGCGGCTCGATCATGATGGCGGCGGTGCCGTCGCCAATCGCGCCCTTGACGGCTTCGAGGTCGCCGAATGGAACTTGATCGAAGCCTTCGACGACCGGACCGAAGCCATCGAGATATTTCTTTTGACCGCCGGCGGCGAGCGTTGCCAGCGTACGGCCGTGGAAGGCGCCCTCAAAGGTGATGATGCGGTAGCGCTCGGGCCGGCCGTTGACCGCGTGCCACTTGCGCGCCGTCTTGATCGCGCACTCCACCGCCTCGGCGCCGGAATTGCAGAAGAACACCAGATCCGCGAAGCTTGCTTCGCACAGCCGTTGCGCGGCGCGGTCGTCTTCCGGGATCTCGTAGAGATTGGAGACGTGCCACAGCTTTTGCGCTTGCTCGGTGAGTGCGGCGACGAGCTGCGGATGGGCGTGACCGAGCGCGTTGACGGCGACGCCGGAGGTGAAATCGAGATAGCGCTCGCCGTCCTTCGTCATCAGCCAAACGCCTTCGCCCCGCTCGAAGGCGAGGTCGACGCGCGCGAAGGTCGGCATCAAATGCGATGTCACGGTTCGAGTCCGCGAGTGCTGCGTTGTAACAATCTGCACAGCTAAAACGAAATGTGCCGCCTCTCCGGGCGGCACGGAACACCATTCTATTTCCGCGCGCCTCACTGTCAACACACGATAATTGCTCGCCACGAACCCGTTTTGTACCCAGATCATCCACACGCGAGCAGGAATGTGTGGACGCGTACCGGGCGACTCTTGCGCCTGACTCCCGCCATATTGTAGCCTTTTGATTGTCAAGTACGACATCTCGTGCGGCGGACAGTCTTCTAAAGAGTCGGTTTTGAGTGCGTGTTGGGCGGCTACGCGCTGCCTGGCCCGATGGGGGATTCCTAAAAGCGCTCCCCGCACGTTCAAGGAGGAATCGGCATGTCGTGGACTGACGAGCGGGTCGAACTGCTCAAGAAGCTGTGGGCCGATGGACTTTCGGCGAGCCAGATCGCGGCGGAACTTGGCGGCATCACGCGCAATGCGGTGATCGGCAAGGTGCACCGCTTGGGATTGTCCGGCCGCGCCAAGAGCACGTCGAGCGCCGCGCCGCGGCCGCGCAAGGCGCGCTCGCCGTCGCACATGTTGCGCATCGGGCGCGCTTCGATCCGCGGCAACACCGCGCTGGCCCATGCCTACGAGATCGAAACGGACGCCGAATCGGAGCTGATCGACAATATCATTCCGATCGGCCAGCGCCGCACGATCTTGGAACTCAACGAGCAGACCTGCCGCTGGCCGGTCGGCGATCCCGGCAGCAGCGATTTCTTCTTCTGCGGCGGCGCCCCGCTCGCCGGCCTACCCTATTGCGCTTATCACTCGCGGGTCGCTTATCAGCCCGCCAGCGATCGCCGCCGCGACCGCCGCCCGCCGCGCTGAAACCATGCTCTGTCATGCCCCGCGAAGGCGGGGCACTCAGTGAACGCCGAATGTTGTCGATTGCCGGATCGTCCGCCTTCGCGGACGATGATTCAGCTCGCCTTGCCGAAGCGATCATCGAGCGAATAGCCGGCGCCGCGCACGGTGCGGATCGGATCGGTAGCGTGACCCCGGTTGAGCGCCTTGCGCAGGCGGCCGACATGCACGTCGACGGTGCGCTCGTCGATATAGACGTCGCTGCCCCATACGCCGTCGAGCAGCTGTTCGCGTGAGAATACCCGGCCCGGCCGTTCCATGAGAAACTCGAGCAGGCGGAATTCCGTCGGCCCGAGATCGACCGGACGGGTCGAGCGCGAGACGCGCTTTTTCTCGCGGTCGAGCTCGAGATCGCCGATGCTCAGCACCATGGCGACACGTTCGGGACTGGCGCGGCGCAACAGCGCGCGTACCCGCGCCAGGAGCTCGGGCACCGAGAACGGCTTGACGATGTAGTCGTCGGCGCCGGTGGCAAGCCCGCGCACGCGCTCGCTTTCCTCGCCGCGCGCGGTGAGCATGATGATGGGCAGCGCCTGGGTCTGCGGCCGCGCCCGCAGCCGCCGGCACAGTTCGATGCCGGACAATCCGGGCAGCATCCAGTCCAATACGATGAGGTCGGGCGCGGTTTCCTTCAGGCGGGTATCGGCGTCGTCGCCCCTGGCCACCGCATCCACCTCATAGCCTTCGGCTTCGAGGTTGTAGCGCAACAGCGTGGTCAGCGGTTCCTCGTCTTCCACGATCAGGATGTTTGCTCCCATCGCGGCCTCCTATTTTTTTAAAAGGCCTGGCGGAAAACTCGTGGTGTCACCCTTGGGACGCTGGTCGGTAATCGGACGGCCTTCGATCATGTAATAGACTGTCTCGGCAATGTTGGTGGCGTGGTCGCCAATACGCTCGATGTCTTTGGCGCAGAACATCAGATGCATGCAGAAGGTGATGTTGCGCGGGTCTTCCATCATATAAGTGAGCAGCTCGCGGAACAGCGAGGTGCACATCGAGTCGACTTCTTCGTCGCCGTTCCAGACCGCGAGCGCCGATTGCAGGTCGCGGCTGGTGTAGGCGTCGAGCACCTGCTTGAGCTGCGCCAAAACCAGCGCTGACATGTGCTCCACGCCACGGATCAGCTTTTGCGGATAGAAGTCGCCGTCGAGCGCAACGACGCGCTTGCCGATATGCTTGGCGTGATCGCCGATGCGCTCGAGATCGTTGCAGACGCGCATGGCGCCGACGACTTCGCGCAGGTCGACGGCCATAGGCTGCCGCCGCGCGATCGTGAGGATGGCTTTTTCCTCGACCTCGCGCTGTAGGACGTCGATCGCCGGATCCAAGGAGATCACGCGCTCGCCCAATTCGACGTCGCGGTCGACCAAGGCCTGGACGGAATCGGCAATCTGGCGCTCGGCGAGCCCGCCCATCTCGGCGACCTTGCGGGTGATCTCCTGCAGATCGGTGTCGAACGCTTTGGCGGTGTGATCGATTCTGGTGGTGATCTCTGTCATATCGATTACCTTCGCTTACCCGAAGCGGCCGGTGATATAGTCTTGCGTGCGCTGATCCTGCGGCGCGGTGAACATTTTGCTGGTCGAGTCGAATTCGATCAGCTCACCGAGATACATGAAGGCGGTGAATTCCGATACCCGCGCGGCCTGTTGCATATTGTGAGTGACGATTACGATCGTATAGTCGTCCGTCAGTTCGTCGATCAACTCCTCGATCTTGGCGGTTGAGATCGGATCGAGCGCGGAGCAAGGCTCGTCGAACAGGATGACCTCGGGTCGCACCGCGACGGTGCGGGCGATGCAAAGGCGCTGCTGCTGGCCGCCCGACAGACTCTGGCCGTTGGCGCCAAGCTTGTCCTTCACCTCGTCCCATAATGCGGCGCGCCGCAAAGAGGTTTCCACGCGCCCGTCGAGCTCGGATTTCGGCAACCGCTCATACAGCCTGATGCCGAAGGCGATGTTCTCATAGATCGACATCGGAAACGGCGTCGGCTTCTGGAACACCATCCCGATGCGCGCGCGCAGCAGATTGAGGTCTTGCCGCGGCGACAGGATGTTCCCGCCGTCGAACAGGACTTCGCCGGTCGCGTGCTGATGCGGATAGAGGTCGTACATCCGATTTAGCACGCGCAGCAAAGTGGATTTGCCGCAGCCCGAGGGGCCGATAAAGGCGGTGACCTTGTTCTCGTAGAGCGGCAGGCTGATCGATTTGAGCGCCCTCGCCTCGCCATAAAAGAAATTGAGATCGCGGATCGTGACTTTTTCGGCCAGCCCCGTCTGGTCCGACGGCGCGTGACTGACGGGGGGAACCGAAACGGAAGCAACGCTCATGTTCATGACTGTTTTCCCGATGGGACGAGGGCGCGCGCGCTGATGCTCAGAGCAAGCACCGCCATTGTGATAATCAGGGCGCCGGTCCAGGCCAGCGACTGCCAATCGTGGTACGGACTGAGCGCGAACTGAAAGATGATGACCGGCAGGCTGGAGATCGGCTGGTTGAGGTTCGTGCTCCAAAACTGATTGTTGAGCGAAGTGAAGAGAAGCGGCGCGGTTTCGCCGCTGATCCGTGCGACGGCCAACAAGACTCCGGTCACCATGCCGGCGCTCGCGGCGCGATAGCAGATGCGCCTGATCGTCAAGGAGCGCGGCAATCCAATGGAGGTCGCGGCCTCACGGAGCGCATTCGGCACCAGCGTCAGCATATCCTCGGTCGTGCGCACCACGACCGGAATGACGAGGACCGCGAGCGCAACGCCGCCGGCCCAGCCGGAGAAATGCCCCATCGGCGCGACCATGACTTCGTAGATGAACAGCCCGACGACAATGGACGGCGCACTGAGCAGAATATCGTTGATAAAGCGCACCACGCTGGTCAACCGGTCATGGCGGCCGTACTCGGCCATGTAGGTGCCGGCAAGAATGCCGATCGGCGTGCCGATCAGAACGGCCAGCGTCGTGAGCATCAAGCTACCGAAAATTGGGTTGAGCAGGCCGCCGCTTGAGCCAGGCGGAGGCGTCATCTGGGTGAACACGGCAACCGATAAGCCGGAAAAGCCTTTCCACAAGAGCGCGCCCAGGATCAGCACCAGCCAGCCCAGACCGAACGCGGTTGCAGCGAAGGCCAGCACCGTCGCGATGATGTTGCTGCGGCGGCGGCCGGAATAGCGAGCGGGCATGATCGTATCCGGCATGGCGTCACCCGATCCGGCGTTCGATGCGCATCAGCATATAACGCGCGATCGCAAGGACGATGAATGTAATGACAAAAAGAATCAGCCCGAGCTCGATCAGCGCCGAAGTATACAAATCGCCCACCGCCTCGGTGAACTCGTTGGCGATGGTGGCGGAGATAGTGGTGCCGGGCGCCAACACCGAGGCCGAGATCCGATGCGCGTTGCCGATGACGAAGGTGACCGCCATGGTTTCGCCGAGCGCCCGGCCGAGGGCGAGCATGATCCCGCCAATGACACCCACTCGCGCATAGGGCAGCACAACGTTGCGCACCACCTCCCAGGTCGTGCAGCCCAAGCCGTAGGCTGCCTCCTTGAGCACGCCTGGCACCGCCTCAAAGACGTCGCGTGTGATCGAGGTGACGAACGGCAGCACCATGATGGCCAGGATCAGCCCCGAGGTCAGCATGCCGATGCCGTAGGGCGGCCCGGCGAACAGCGATCCGATCACCGGGGCGCGGCCAAACGTATTGATCAGGAACGGCTGCAATGTCGCCTGCAGAAACGGAGCGAATATGAACAGGCCCCAAATGCCATAGATAATGCTCGGGATGCCAGCGAGCAGTTCAATCGCGATGCCGATCGGCCGGCGCAGCCATTTGGGGCAAAGCTCGGTGAGGAAGAAGGCAATCATCAACCCGACGGGAACGGCGATCAGCATCGCAATGAACGAGGTGACAACAGTGCCGTAAATGGCGGGAAGCGCGCCGAAGTTCTCCGTGACCGGATTCCATCGGCTGCTGACAAGGAAGCCGAAACCGAAAGCCTTGATCGCCGGAATTGACCCATCGATCAGCGAAATGATGACTCCGCTCAGCAGCAACAGTACGCCAATGGCGGCGGCCCGCGTCAAATTGCGGAATACCGAGTCACCGAGCCGCAACCGATCAAGGATCTTGGTGCGCGAGGCCGCCCCGGCCGAAATCGCCATTCGGTCTGAAAACGCAACGTCGACCACTGGCTGCCTCTCCGCCGGTTGCATCTGCCCCCCTTCGCCATTCGCGCCGGAGAGCTAATCAAGGGACTTTTCGGCCATCACACAAGGCGCTATTCGCGCCGCGGTGCAAAAGAGAAAAGGCGCCTTTTTGGGCGCCCTTTCCCTTATTCGTCGATCAATAGACCGGTTTGCCGTCCGAACTCTTGATCTTGTCCTTCCAAGTCTTCTCGATCAGCGCCACAACGCTATCCGGCATCGGCACGTAGTCGAGATCGGCCGCCATCTGCTGACCGTTCTTGTAGCCCCAATCGAAGAATTTAAGGGCCGCGGTGGAATCACCCGCGTCGGTTGGAACCGTTTGCATCAGGATGAAGGTCGAGCCGGCAACCGGCCAAGCCTTGTCGCCGGCCGCATCGGTCATAATCACGCGGAAATTCGGCGCGCTGGTCCAATCAGCGCTAGCCGCGGCGGCCTGGAATGCTTCCATCGTTGGCGCGACGGTCTTGCCCGCGTGATTTATCATCTTGGCATATGTCAGGTTGTTCTGCTTGGCATAAGCATATTCGACATAGCCGAGCGAGCCGACGGTCTGCGCCGTATTGTTGGCGACGCCTTCGCTGCCCTTGGCGCCGATACCGACCGGCCACTCGACCGCGGTGTCTTCGCCAACTTTGGACTTCCAATCCGGGCTGACCTTGGACAGATAGTTGGTCCAGATGAAGGTAGTGCCCGAACCATCGGAGCGATGGACGACGGCGATCGCAGTGTCGGGCAAGTTGACGCCGGGATTTAGCTTCGCAATCGCCGGATCGTTCCACTTCGTGATATTGCCCAGGAATATCTGAGCAATGGTCGCGCCATCGAGCGTGACCTCACCCGGCTTGATGCCCGGCAAGTTCAAGATCGGAACGACGGCGCCGTTGATCACCGGAAACTGGACCAGGTTATTTTTGGATATATCGTCCGGCAGCAGCGGCTTGTCGGTGGCGCCGAATGTCACGGTCTTGGCGGTGATCTGTTTGATGCCGCCGCCCGACCCGATCGACTGATAATTCAGGCCGACGCCGGTGTCTTTGCGGTAGACGTCCGCCCATTTGGCGAGCACGGGATACACGAACGTGGAGCCGGCGCCGGTGATGTCGCCGGCGAAGGCTGGAACAGCTGTCGCGGCCAGCAGGCCGGCGACGGCAAGCGTTGTCAGATGTTTCACGTGTCTCTCCTGTAAGTAGTTTCGGGCAACGCAGGTGGGTACCTGCGCGGCTTAGGATTCCCTGTCTGGGCACATTGTTCAGATCGCTGTCTGTCGGAACGCTCGGGAGCGGTACCCCCTACCAAGCGGACCCGCAGCGGCGGCATGGTTAGTCTTGGCCCATAACCGTTCTATGAGCCTCACATGACAGTCAGATGACACTTCAAGGCTTTGAAATTGCGACAACTTATCGCGGATGCGCGGGAGCGGCGGTTGGCAAGTGGATAGTGAAGGTAGCGCCCGCGCCCGGCGCGCTTTCGATCGTCAGGCGGCCACGATGCCGATTGAGGATGTGCTTGACGAGCGCCAGGCCCAGGCCCGTGCCGCCCTGCGCGCGGCTCTCGGTGACATCGACCCGATAGAAGCGCTCAGTGAGCCGCGGCAGGTGCTCTGGCGCGATACCCGGCCCGTAATCGCGCACACCGACTAAAGCTTCCGTTTCACCGTCGGCCGAAGCTCCGAGACCAAGATTGATATCGACGCGTCGGCCGGCGGCACCGTATTTGAGCGCGTTCTCGATCAGATTCTCGAAGATGCGGACCAATTCGTCATGGTCGCCGAATACCGACAGTGCATCGGCGGCTTCGATATTGACGGTGACGCCGCGGTCGCGCGCCAGCGTTTCGAGCCCGTCGACGACCTGCCGGACGATCGGCACGAGGTCGACCGGCGTATCCGGGCGCCGATGCGCATTGAGCTCGATGCGCGACAACGACAGCAGATCATCGATCAACCGCGCCATCCGCCGCGCCTGCTCCTGCATGATGGCGAGGAAGCGTTCACGAGCTTTTGGATCTTCGCGTGCCGACCCTTGCAAGGTTTCGATAAAGCCCAATAGCGCGGCGAGCGGCGTGCGCAGCTCGTGGCTGGCATTGGCGACGAAGTCGGCGCGCATTTCCTCCACCCGGCGCAGCGGCGTGAGGTCGTGAAATGTCATCAGCAGGAAATCCGATCTCTCCGCGTCGGCCTCGCGCCGCACCGGCATGACGATGGTCTCGTACCAGCGATCGAGCGGCACACGCTCGAAGTAAACCACCCGCTGCTCCTCACCGTCGCGCGCCGCACGGTTGATGGCCTCGTTCAATTCGGGCATGCGGAGCGCGAAGGACACCGGCTCGCCTTGGCGCAACGCCGGCGCCAACGCCCGGGCGCGCTCGTTGAGCGCCAGCACCCGGCCGTCGCGGTCGAGCGCGACAACGGGGTCCGGCAGGCCGGCGACGACGGCGCGCAACAGGTCGTCGCCCCCCACGGCAATCGCCACCGGGAGCGCCAGACGATCGTCCTCTTTGCCGGTACGAATTGCCAAGGCCTCGGCGGCGGCCACGATCGCGAAGCCCGCAACCGCATAGGCGACGGGCAGTGCGCCGGCGAGCGCCAAGCCGGCGAACACGATCGCCGCCGCCGCGATCACGAGCCGCCCGCCGCGCCTGCGCTTCGCGGTGAGCAATGCCCGATCTTCTGCCAGGCTCATAAGGTCCCCCGCATCGCGCCTAATAGCGAGTTATGGCGCTTCCGACTTTTGCCGGCTTCGTGTCGTGACGGTGTTCATCGGCGGCGAAGTCGCCCGAGATATGCGACGCGCGGCGCGGCTGAGCAAGGCTTCACGAATTCCCAGCATGACGAGAGCGAACGCAAATGGGATAACGTAATAAAGCAGGCGGAACAGCAGCAGGCCGGCCAACAAGTCCTCTTTGTCGAACTGCCAGAGCGCAACCATCATGGTCGCGTCGAACACGCCGAGACCGCCCGGAGCGTGGCTGGCAAAACCAAGAAGCGTGGCGGCAACAAAAATCACGGCCACCGTGACGAAGCCGAGATTCGGCTCATCCGGCACCAGCATGTACATCGCGGCGGCGCAGCAGCACAGATCGATAATGCCGATAGCGATCTGAACGAGCGTCGACGGGCCGCCGGGAAGCGTAACCTGCCAGCCTTCGCGCCCGATGACGCGGGGCCTGACCCAGACCCACGCGACATAGCCGCCAAGCATGGCAAGGATTGCCAGCGCCAGCACGCGATTGGACCATAGCGGTAACTGATCCATGGCGCGCGCGGCTTGCGGCGCGTCGAGAATGCCAAGTCCGAGCACGGTGGCATTGCCAAGCCAGAACGTCAGCCCGGCAATGAAGCAGATCTTGGTGACTTCGATGACGGAAAGTCCCCAGCCGGAGTAGATGCGATAGCGCACCGCGCCGCCAGAAAAGACGCTGGCGCCGACATTGTGCCCTATGGCGTAACTGGTAAATCCACCGAGCGCGGCGATGCGATACGGCACCTCCGAGCGGCCGATCGCGCGCAGCGCGAACAGATCGTAGAAAGTAAGCGTCAGATAGCCTGCGGCGACGAATGCGCCGGCAATGATCAGTGTTTGCCAGTTGGTCGCCTCGATCGCATCGAGGAGTTCGTCGGGGTCGATGTGACGCAGGATGCGGTAGAGCACCACCACGGCGATCACGAATATGGTCAAGCTGAGGGCGAACCCGATGCGACTCAACCCGACCTTGCGGTCGAAATAGCGCGCGGTCCCGCGCAGTCGCCTCAACATACCGCGCTCCGGACCGGCTGTTTGCGCATCCATAGAGAATCTCGTTCCGCTTTCGGAATCAGGACCAGCCGGAACCGGCCCCAACTAGCAGATGTTGTGTGCCGGGGCGAGTACGGCCAGTGGCCTTGGCTTGCGCGATGTTTGGCCACACCCCGGCTGGCCGACGGCGTGCGGGTCTGCTCTGTTGGCGCTATTTTTGGCACCCCGGCGGAACATATTGAGAGTGCACATGATTAGGGCGAATACCGAGATCGCGAATGGCTAATCGCTTAATTCACCTTCGGCGAAAAACTCCCGCAATTCCCTATAGGTCTCCTCCGGCGCCTCCTCGGAGAGATAATGGCCGCAAGGCAGCGCCTTGGCGCCGCGGATGTCGGCGGCGTAACGCTCCCAGACTTCGCGCGGCTTGTGATTGCGGCCGACCCCGCCAGTCGCGCCCCACAACAGCAGTAGCGGGAGTGTGATCTTACGTCCGGCTTGGAAATCTTTGGTGTCCATGTCGAGATCGATCCCGGCCGTGGCGCGATAATCCTCGCACATGGCATGGACGGTGGCCGGATTGCGCATGTAGCGTTTGTATTCTTCCAGCGCCGCCGGATCAAAGAAGCTTAGGCCTTGCTTGGTCTTGGCAAGTTTTTTCGAGATGAAAAAATCTGGATCCGCGCTCATCAAATGCTCGGGGAAGTCGTAGGGCTGGATCATGAAGAACCAGTGCCACGAGAACGTGGCCCAGGACTTGGTGACATTGTTGAAAAGATAATGCTGCGGGATGATATCGAGGATCGCGGCGCGCGCCACTTTCTCCGGATGATCGAGGCACATGCGGTGCAATACGCGCCCGCCGCGGTCGTGGCCGGCGGCGTAGAAGCGGCGGTGGCCGAGCGCCGCCATGACCTCGATCTGATCCTGGGCCATGGCGCGAAACGAATAACCGGAATGATCGTCGCCGCCCGGCGGCTTCTCGGAATCGCCATAGCCGCGCAGATCGGTGGCGACCACGGTAAATTCCTCCGCCAGCCGCGGCGCGAATTTCTGCCATGACAGATGGCTGAACGGATTGCCATGCAGCAACAGGAGCGGCGGCCCCTTGCCGCCGTAGACGGTCACGATCCGCGCGCCGCTGGTCTTGATCTCGGTGCGGGTAAAGTTTTCGAACATCGAGCGTCCCTCTATTGTCGGTAAGGTATGGATGATCCAAGAAACCCGCGAAAGCCGTAACATCGCATGGGGAGCACAATGCCGTCAGACATCGATCCGCAATCCGGATTTCGCCTGCCACTGCCCAAGCGCGAGGATCTGGATGAGGCCGGCAAGCGCGCCTACGACCGCGCCGACACGCCGGGCAAGACCATAGTCGGCTTGCGCGGCCCAGCGGGCATACGCCTTTACAGCAAAACCGCGGCAGCTCACGACACGATCAATCAGTATCTGCGTTTTCAGGCGGGCTTCGATGCCAAGCTTCGCGAGATCGCTATCCTTACCGTGGCGCGCGAAATGGACAGCCAATTCGAATGGGCTGCCCATGAACCCGAAGCGCTGAAGGCAGGCGTGGCGTCTGCCATTATCGACGTCATCAAGCATCGCAAAGCAACCGGAAGCCTGAGCGAAACCGACGCTGCGGTGATCGAATTCGGCCGGCAGATTTTCCGCGATCATAAGGTCACACCCGCTGCGTTTGCGCGGATCCGGGTGCTGTTCGAACCGGACAAACTGGTCGACCTCGTTCTGCTGATGGGCAATTACGCTTCAACCGCGGCGCTGCTCGCGGCTTTCGACATGCAGGTACCGGAGGGCAAGCCGCTGTTACCGGTGGCGTAGCTTCGCCCGTGCCCGTTCCAGAAGAGGGAAGGATCATTTCTTCGGCTTATCCAGGCCGAATTCGCTCCAGCGCGCTTTGGCGGCGGCGAGGTCGTCCGGCCCGGGCCAGACGGTAGGCGGAAACCGCGCGCCGCCGAGATCGGGATCGGGGTCGTAATCGAGATTGACGGTGGCGTCGATCAAAAGGCGATTCCACTTGCCGGTGCCGAATTGCATGACGTTGCGGTCGCGCCGCCGCGTCGACGGATCGAGGCCAGCCCCGAAGGTCGACGGCATGATGAGAATATCGTCCTCGCCGGCATTGACGCGGTAGGCGATCGCCCAATCGACCGCGGCGTAATCGTGAATATCGATGTCGTCATCGACCACGGTGACGTGCTTGTAGCGCACATGTGCCGCCGAACTGCCCCACAGCGCATTGGCGACTTGCTTCGCTTGATTGCGATAGCTCTGCTTGATCTGCACCAGCACATTGATGCCGGCCTGCACCGGCGGGCACCATACGTCGGTGACGCCAGGCACGCCGGCGCGGTCGAGCACGTTCCACGCGGCGGCTGCGCGCATAACCGACGAACAGACGCCGTTTTCCGAATAACTGCCCGGCATCGAGCCTTCGATAGTGCCGCGCAGGATCGGGTCGGTACGGTGCGTGATGCAAGTGACGCGGATCGCCGGCTTCGGCGAGCGGTCGCCCGCGACATAACCGGTGAACTCGGCGAACGGGCCTTCCATGACGTAGGAGTCCGGATCGAGACCAAGGTAGCCTTCGATCACGATTTCGGACGTGGCCGGCACGTGGAGATCGACCGTCTCGCATTTGACGAGTTCGACCGGTTCGCCGCGGATGGCACCGATCACATCGTACTCACAGATGCCCTTGGGCGCCGGCGAGCCGCCGACGAAATCGAGCGACGGCTCCCAACCGATCGCGACCGCGATCGGCATTTCCTTATGGCCTTTCTGCTGCCAAGCCGTGACGTGATGGCCGATATGCTGCGCCCGCCACATCAGGATCGGAATGAGATTCTTGCCAGCCACCATGCCGCGATAGACGCCGACATTCATCACGCCGGTGTCGGGATCCTTGGTGACGACGCCGCCGTAGGTCAAAACATAGCGGCCGCCGTCGATGCGATTCCACTGCGGCACCGGAAATTCATTGAGATCGACGTCGTCGCCCTTGACCACGTTTTCCTTCACCGGACCGGTCTTGACGATTTTCGGCGCAATACCGTCGGTGAGGATGGTGCGGCCGATTTTCACCAGCTCGCGGGCGTGCGTGTCGGGCGGCAGGCCGAGCAGCATCGCAAGACGGCGATGGCTGGCGAGGCTTCCGGTCATCACTTGCCGGCAGCGGCTGTTGGCGCCGTAATCGCGGATATTGTTGAACAAGAGCGCCGGTCCGGTGCCGGCGCCTTGCGCCAAGCGCGCCACGGTGCCGAGCTCGATATTCCAATCGACCTCGGCGTCGATGCGCTTGAGCTCGCCGGCCGCATCGAGCGCCTTTATCCAGCCGCGCATGTCGCCGTAAGCCACCGGCTTTCGTTCGGTTGTCATGGACTGTTCCTGTCCGGCCGGCGACGTTCTGTCAAGAAACCTGCCGCCTCTCCCGCTTGCAGGGAAATTTGACCGCCACCCGGGCTATGCGAGCGGGACTCGGCGGGGCGTCACCGCGCCGTTTGGTCGCTCAATCCCGCCACTTCCTTGGCGATTTTAAACGCCTCGCTGCCGAAGCGGGCAGTGACGTGATTGGCGACTGCGGCGATTTCCACGTTTGAGTAGGTGCCTAGGTGCCGCCAAAGGCGGACGGTGCCCTGCGGGGTTTGCCGTGTTATGTGTTAGGCTTGGTTGTCGTCAGGCTCACTTAAGCGCATTTTCGATCCGCCAAGCGGTAGTCAGACTTCATCTTAGGAAAATATGATGACCAACGGCAGTTCGTTTTCGCTCCCTGAACTCGAAGAGCGTATCGCCATTTTGCGTGACAACATCCGGCAGCTGATCGAGCAAGCCGCCGCATTCTCGGGTGCCGAGGATGAGGATCGCAATGCGGACCGCATCGCGCAACAGAATGAAGAGCTTGAAAGGCTGACTAAGCAGAGAGATGTGCTGCTGAAAAAATGACACGCGAGCGGCAGCGTCGGCGTGATTTCGCTCGACACGCCCGTGACGCGGAAGTCATTCCAAACGCGTCACCACGACCAGCCGCTTGATCCGTTGATCGTCGAAGGCCTGCAAGAAGGCATCATAGTTCCTAAACGACACGCAGCCGTTCGAAGCCCCGTTTGGGCCGAGCATGAAGCTGTGCGCGAGGAGACCGGTCCGGCCGAAGACTTTTCCTTCGTCCTCGGGGATCAGCCGCAGCGCGCGCACGCCATGGAACAGCGCTTCGCGCGGTTCGAGATCATAGACGTCCGGAGGGGTAACGCCGCGATCTTTTTCGGCGGCATAGCGCGGATCGTCGAGCATGCTGCCGTAACCCGAATGCGCTTCGAGCTGGGTACCGTCCGGCATGTAAACGGTATGAGCGGAAATATCGTAGACGGCGGTCGAGCGATCGTAGCGGCCGGAGACGATGTTTTGTCCATCGGTCAGACCGCCGGCATCGGGCGCCGCATAAGCGAGCGCCAACGGCGAAGCCCTGCCGAACAGTTTTTCGAAAATCGACGGCGCATCGGCCGGCTTGCTCGCAACAGCCGCGGCATGGGCGCTCTCCCGAAGCAACGCGGTCCGGATTTGCGATACCTGATGCTGGGGAGGAGGAGGCGCCGCGCTCTGCGCTACGCGATCGCCGCCCGGCGGCACTGCAGGAATTTCCTGCATATTCTGGACTGGGGGTTGGGCCGGCGCGGCCTGGGCCGCCGCTTGAAGCGCTGCGGTCTTTACAAACGTTCCGGGCGGAAGTCCCAAGGAAGGGCGAGGATCGAACAGAAACCCATAGGTGTTCGAAGGCGCCGCCGGACGCGGTTTCGCCGTGACGAGCTTGTCGCCGCGGGTGGCGGCAATCTCGACTTGATCGGCGCCGTCGCCGGCGAGATCGGACTGCCCTGTTCCGCTGCCGCCGAGATTGACGCAAATCGTCCAGACACACGACAAGGCGACGCATCCGAGCGCCGCGCCGCCCAACACCCGTTGCGGGCGCGCACGACGCGGTACTCGATGATGCTTAACGCCGGAATTAGAACGCCACTCGGAACCGAACGTCATTCCCCTCGCGTCCAGAATGAATACGCTTCTCCAAACGCTGCTCGACAGCCCCTAGCGGCGCAGCAAAGCGGAAAAGCGAGTAAGGCCGCCCCCAGTCGACGAAGATCGCGCGAAGCGTCCCGCAGACCTGTTATTCATTGAGGCACTTTTACTTAAATGCCGGTTAATCGCGGGCAACCCCGTGAAGCCCGCGATCGCTCAGGCACCAGCGAATCCCAATCCGCGGAACCGCGCGGACCACAGCCCAACTGACTTTCGCATGTGCCTGCTCCCTCACAAACCGTGAAGAATAGATTGAAGCGCGGCGGCGAAATTAGAGCAGTCTCAAGGCAGATTTTTGTTCAATTCCGGCAGCGAGAGACTTTACGGCGGCATCATTTGCCGAACCGCTCGCTCGGCGGCGCGATCTCGGTGACGAGGTCGCGTATCAGCTCCTTGTTGGGCAGCGGCGTAAGCGACATTTGGCGCGGCTCAAGACGCGCGGTGCAGGCATAGACAGTCTCGCCGTCGAGCTGCATCATGCATTCCTTGCAGGCGTTGGCATTGATGCAGGAGAACCGCATCGCCAGGGACGGATCCTTGTTGATGCGCAGCCAGCGCAGGCCGTCGAGCACCGATTGGCCGGGCTCGAACGGCACTTCGAACGTGTCCCAGTGCCCCGCGTCGCGCGTCGCGCCGCGCCAGATTTTCAGTGTTGCAACTTGGTTCATGGCCTGGTTGTCGGCTTGGCTCATGACGCCAGCGCCTCGGCCGGCGCGCCGGATATCTCTAGTTCGCCACCGGCAAGCCGCGCGCGCTGGTGCACCTGCCAGCTTGGCAGAGTCGTGGGGAAATCCTCACGCTGGTGCGCGCCGCGGCTTTCGGTTCGGTTGAGCGCGGATTGCGCGACCGCGCGCGCGACCATGAGCATATTGCGCAGATCGAACCATTCGAGCCGCTCAAGATCGAACGCAGCGGCGCCTCCCGGCGGCCGCTCGCCCACCTCTTGCGCGAGCGCGGCAATACCAGTCAGGGCGCGGCGCAATTTCGTTCCGGTGCGCAACGGGCCGACGTCGTCGGCCATGATCGCTTGCAGACGCGCCACCATCGCGGCGGTGTTGGGCGCATCGCGCGCGGCTGCGCCGGCACGCAGGAGAGACAGCGCCGGATCCATGTCTTGCGGGCGCGGTTTTTGCCGCACCGGATTTTTGGCATGTTCGGCGGCGCTCCTGCCGGCGCGGCGGCCGAACACCAAAGCTTCGGTGATGGCATTGCCGGACAGGCGGTTGGCGCCGTTCGCGCCGCCGACCACTTCGCCGGCAAGAAACAAGCCCGGCAATTCCGATGTCATGCCGGGTTCGGCCGCGACGCCGCCCATGTGATAATGCGCGATCGGCGCGACCTCCACCGGCATGCGGGTGAGATCGATGGCGTTTGCCGCAAGCCGGTCGATCACCGGGCCGAACGCTTCGCGCAACGCCGCCGCCGTGCAATGCTCGAAGCTCAAAAAAGCACCGCCATGCGGCGAACCGCGCCCGGCCTCGACCTCTTTGACGATGGCGTAGGTCGCGAGGTCGCGCGCCAACACGTATTTGCCGTCCTCATCCGAGCCGTAGCGCGACGTGAACTCCTCCATGCGGCCGTTGAGCAGCCGACCGCCGAGCTTGTAACGGAACGGATCCCACATGATCGGATCCATGCCGACAAGCCGCGGCGCCAAATGCCCGATCGGAAAGAACTGCACGAATTCCATGTCGATCAGCGAGCACCCTGCGCGCAGCGCCAGCGCATAGCCGTCGCCGCCCATATTGACCGAAGCGCTGTTGCGCCGGAAAAGCCGCGTCAACCCGCCGGTCGCCAGCACCGTGGCTTTGGCCGCGATGATGACCGGGGCGCCGGAACCGACATGCCAGCCGACGGCACCGGTGACTTCCCCGTCCGTCGTCGCCAGATCGACGATGCAAAGGTCGCCGGCTTTGCGGATGTTAGGGTTGCGCGCCATAGCAGTACGCAACGTCTTCGACACCGCAGGGCCGGTATTGAGGAAATCGACATAGACGCAGCGCGGCCGGTCGTGACCCGGCGCCGTGGTCGCGGTGATGTGACCGTCTTTGCGCGCCCAGCCGACACCCCAAGCGTCCATCTCGCGGATGCAGTCAGGGCCGTCCCGGCACAGCAGCGCGGCGAGCTTTTCGTCGCAAAGGCCGCGCCCCGCGGCGATCGTGTCGGCGTAATGATGATGCCAGTCATCGGGCGTTTCTTCGCCGAGCGCCGCCGCAACCGTCATCTGCGCCATCACCGTGGCGCCGCCGCGCCCGATCAGGCTGCGATCGGCAAGCAGCACCCGCGCACCGCCCCGCGTCGCCTCGATCGCGGCATACATGCCCGCGGCGCCGGAGCCGATGACCAGGACGTCGGTTTCGATACTGGTGGTATCAAGCGTCATCCGGCCAGATTACTGCGTCATGGCCGGGCTTGTCCCGCCTGCGCCACAAGCGCGGGCATGACGGCCGAAAGAAGCTTGCTGCGCTTCTTGCCCCTTCAAGGCCCGGACCGTCATTGCTAGGTTCTTCGGCATGGCGCGAGTGACGAGCACGAGCCTGCGCAATCTTGTCGCCGCCGTGACTGCGGCCGTTCTGGTCGGCGGCCCGGCGCTGGCCGCGAACCAGCAGGATTGGGCGCGATGCCGGGGCAACGATCCCGCGCTTGCTCTATCGTCGTGCGGCCGTATCATTTCCGATCAAGCCGAAGCCGCACCGAATCGCGCCGACGCTTATTTGCTCAGAGCCGGCGCCTCCTTCGCTCGCGGCGACACCGATGCCGCGATCGCCGACGACGGCGAAGCGATTAAGCTTGTGCCGGAAAATATCGCCGCCTACGTCAATCAGGCGCTGGCCTACTTCCACAAGGGCGACCGCGACCGCGCGGTCATCGACTTTGCCGTCGCCGACCGATTGGATGCGGCACGAACGGACGAAATCGCGGCCACGAACCCCGCCTTGGCGCAGATTGCCGCGATCGCACGCGGTTCGCCGCCCTCCGCTGCCGGGTCGAACGACGCCGCGAGGGCCGGCCCGTTCTGTCCGACCAGCGAGACCGCTCGCAACGGATTTGTGCTCATCAATCAGCAAGAGGCGCGTAGCCAGCGGGTTCACCCGTCGAATGGCGACGTGGCCACATACGATTATTTCGAAGGCGACGAACGCGCGATGAGCGCCACATATTACAAGGGATTATTGATCCTCTTCGCCTCGTTCCTCGATACTTACATCAATTCTTATGACATCGATTATACGCGGCTCGGAGTTTACCAAGTCGGTCAGGAAGCGCTTTATCACGCTTTGCACGTGACGCTGGACGGCAAGGTCACCAGCGTCACGGTCGAACGTCGCGTGGTCGGAGCGGAAAAACTGGTCATCGGCGACTGCACATTCGACACGTTCGTGGTCGAATCGAAAACGCAATTCCCCGATGGGACGAAGACCGTCGGCCGCTCCAACTTCAGCCCGGAACTGAAAATGAGCCTCCATTTCACCACCACCTCTGAAGGCTCGGAGCCCTACGAAGTCGGCTATGACCGTATCGCGCCTTTGACGAGGTGAAGCTCTTTGCGCCGCGTCTCCCAGGCGCGGCGACACCGGTAGCCGCTACGATGGCAGCGGCTTGCCGTTGGTCTCCGGTAAGAACGGCGCGACGCAGAAACCCAAAATGTAGATGCAGGCGATCGTCATGGCGGCGTGGCTGTAGCCGCCGAATTGCACAATCAGCACGCCGGCAAACAACGGGCCGAGGAAAGCGATGAAGCGCGGCGCGTTGAAGGTGAAGGCGAGACCCGTCGCGCGCGAGCGCGTCAGGAACAGTTCCGGCAGCCATACCGGCATCCAGGAATATTGCCCAAGCGTGAAGAACGCGTTGACCGCGGCCGCGACCAGCAGCAGCGTCAAGTCCTGCGTCCACAGGAACAGAACCGGCGTCATCAGGAACGCCACCGCGAAATAGAGCATCGCGATCGGCTTGCGGCCGAAGCGGTCGGCGAGAAAGCCCAGGCTGCCGTAACCGAGGATGGCGCCGAAATTATATGCCATGCCGGCGTAGCTCGCCCATTGCGGGCCCGGCAGGCCGTTCTTGACGGCGACCGAGGCGATATAGGGCGGCACCCAGGACGAGATACCCCACCAGGCGAGCGTGGTGGTCAGCGACATGAGAAAAACGAGAATCGTGCGCCGCCGCGTTTCCGGTTCGGCGAACAGATCCGCGACGGTGAAGCGGTTCAGCGCGGTTTCCTCCGCCGACAGCGCAGCGCCACTGGCCTTGCGGGCGCGGGCTTCGCGCCGGCGTGCATCGGTCTGTTGCCAAACCTTGGATTCGTCGATCGAAGTTCTGATCCACAGCGTCAGCAGCGCCGGCAGAATGCCGATCACGAACATGTAGCGCCATGCGTCCGGCCCAAAGCCGGAGACGAACAGCCACACGAAGGAGGCCAGGAAGAAACCGATGCCGAGCCCGCATTGCATCAGGCCGGCGCCCTTGCCGCGCGCATCCTGCGGCCACAGCTCCGCCATCATCGACGAGCCGGTCGCCCATTCCGAACCGATGGCGATGCCGACGGCAAAGCGCAGAAGCGCAAACGAAATCCAGCTGAACGATAGCGCCGTCAGCCCGGTCAGCAGCGAATAAGCGAGGATGGCGTAGATCATCGTCCGCTTGCGGCCGATGTAATCGGCCAGGACGCCGCCGCAGATGCCGCCGATACCCCAGCCGAGCAAGGTGATGGCAATGATCGTGCCGGCATAGCCGGGAATTTGCGAATATTGCCCTGGCGCGAGCAAACTGTGCATTGCGGCGCCGACGGTGAGAATCAGCGCATAGGTCTCATAGCCGTCGAACAGCCAGCCGAGATTGGCGGCAATCAGCGTTCGCCATTGGCCGGTCGTAAGCGAGCGATACCACGGCAACGCGCCGGCGGCGGTGATGTCCGTCATGTCGTCCTCCCCTTATGTATTCTTGCCGTCAAGCTTAGCGGAAAGACGGCGCCAAGTCACAGCGCAAGTCACAGCGCCAGTCAGGCCGCGGGTGCCGGCGGGTTGGCGAAAGCTGCGGCAAGCCGCGCGGCAAATTGTCGTTCCATCTCCTTGGCCTTCGAGCGCAGCACCGGCTGGCCGAGACTGCCGAGCTTGCCGGTCAAGGCGGCCTCGACCTCGTATTCGATCTTGGTCGCGTCGCCCACTTCGGTCAGTGTGGTCAGCGCCGTCGCGGTCAGCCTGCCGACAATGCCGAGCGGGGCGCCTTCCACCTTGGCCTCGATCTCGCGCGGCGCTTCGGCGCGCACGACTTCGACGCTCACCTTGAACTTGAATTTCATGTAGGCGACCTTGGTTTCGAAAATCGCCGCGTAGGTATCCGGCGCGGTCTCGTTGAGATCGCTCACGCCGTCGACGCAGGACGCGAAAAAGCGCGCGTCGCGCACCGCCTTGTAGACGTCGGCACGCGGCGCCTTGACCGTAAGTTCCCCGGAAAACTTCATCGCGACTCGACTCTTCTACGCGCGCAAGGCCGTGAGCATGTCCTTGATATATTCGTCGGCGCTCGAAATCACGAGCATCATGACATGCGGCCGCAACTGCGCGAGCATCTTCGCAAGCGCTTCATCGCCGGTCGTGGCGCTGCCCAAGATGAGCGCGGTCGTCATTACCCGCTTGACGCTGCAGGCTTCGCCGATAATGGCCGCGGCGGCGGCGTTCTCGCCGGCGCTCGCCACCATGACAACGAGATCGGCGGAGGCGACCTCGTCGACCAGATCCTTGGTGCGGCCGGCCAGATCGTTGAGCCAGCCGCCCATCGAGAACGGCTCGCCGTGACGCAGGGCGCCGGAAAAGGCCGACGCCGTCAGGAAGGTCGCGCGCTGCCATTGCAACCGCGCCAGATCCTTGACGATACGCTCGCTCGGCGTATCGAGCGCGATCACCTTGACGGCGCGCGTCATCGAATTCGGACGGTCGATGCGGAATTTTGCCTGCGCCGCCGAACTCATCCGGGCCGATTCACTTTCCATGAGGCACTCTTTTGTCCGCCGTTTTGCGCGCCGACCACATTATAGCGGGCGGCGCGGGATATTTCATTATGCGTGTGGTCTTGTATAAAGCGCACCGTTTGAGGGTTTCGCCACAGGAAGCTCATGTCTGCCGCGGTAAAACGTCTGGAGCTGTGCCGCACCACCGATGTCGCGCCCGGCGCGGCGCTCAAGGTCGAAATCGAGGATTTGGCGTTCGCCGTGTTCAACGTGGACGGCGAGTTCTTCGTCACCGACGATCACTGCACGCATGGGCCGGGGTCGCTGTCGGAAGGCTATGTCGAGGGCGACGTTGTCGAATGCAATTTCCACAACGGGCAGTTCAATATCCGCACCGGCGAGGTCGTGTCGCCGCCCTGCATGGTGCCGGTCAGGACCTATCCGGCCACGGTCGTCGATGGCAAGGTGATCGTCGAGGTGTGAGAGCCGCAATTGGGCCGTCGCCCATCTGCCGGACAGCCGACGTGATTTTAGTTGACGAACCGCGCAGGCCCGGCTTGTTTCTGTGCAATTAATTTTTGGAGGATCGCCTGATGACGAGAAGTAAACCGCCATTTCGCGCGGATGTGGTCGGCAGCATTTTGCGCACCGCGCCGTTGAAGGACGCACGCGCAAAACGCGAGAAGGGCGAGATCGGCGCGGCGCAACTCAAGGAGGTCGAGGACCGCGAGATCGAGAAAATCATCAAGAAGCAGGAGGAAGTCGGCCTCAAATGCGCGACCGACGGTGAATTCCGCCGTTCGTGGTGGCATTTCGATTTCTATGACGGGCTCGATGGAGTCGAGATCCGGGAGCTCGATCATGGCATCCAGTTTCAGGGCGTGCAGACGCGGCCTCGCACGCCGCTCATCACCGGCAAGATCGGGTTTTCCAGCCATCCGATGCTGGAGCACTTCAAGTTCCTCAAAGCGCACGCCCGCGTGACGCCGAAAATGTGCATTCCGAGCCCGGCGACGCTGCACTTCCGTCTCGAGCCGAACGCCGTTACCACCAAATTCTACGCCGATCGCAGCGCCATCTTCGACGATCTGGCAAAAGCCTACCGCCAAGCCATCCGCGGCTTCTACGACGCCGGCTGCCGTTACTTGCAGTTCGACGACACCGCTTGGGCCTATCTGTGTTCGCAAGCCGAACTGAAGAAAGCGCGTGATCGCGGCTTGGACGCCGACCGGCTGCAGCAGGATTATGCCCGCGTCATCAATGGCGCGCTCGAAGGCAAGCCCGCGGACATGGTGATCACGACCCATATCTGCCGCGGCAATTTCCGTTCGACCTGGATTTCCGAAGGCGGCTACGAGCCGGTCGCCGAAACCGTGCTCGGCAAGCTGAACTACGATGGCTATTTCCTCGAATACGACACCGCGCGCGCCGGCGGCTTCGAACCGCTACGCTTCCTGCCGAAAGGCAACAAAATCGTCGTGCTAGGTCTCGTCACCACCAAGTCCGGCAAGCTCGAAAAGAAGGACGACATCAAGCGGCGCATCGAGGAGGCAACCAAGTTCGCCCCCCTCGATCAGCTTGCCCTGTCGCCACAATGCGGCTTCGCCTCGACCGAGGAAGGCAACGTGCTCGCCGAAGAAGAGCAATGGGCAAAGCTGCGGATGGTCGTCGAACTGGCGGATGAGGTGTGGCGCTGACGGCATCTTGTCAGTTCGGCCGGGCGATCGACTTCATCGCGCCCAGCCGTTTGTGCACATGCACCATCAGGGCCATGGCAAACAACGGCGTTGCCAGATTGACGATCGGGATCGAGACGAAGGCGGCGATGAACAACCCGCCGCCATAGACGGTCAGCGCATACCGCTTGCGCAGAGCCTTGGCTTCCAGCGGCGGCCGGAAGCGCATGGCGGCGAGTTCGAAATATTCGCGGCCGAGGATATACGCGGTGGCGAGGAAGAAGATCACCGCGCCGAAGCCCGCAAACAACAGCAGCGGTGCGGCGCACAGATAGATCACGACCGCCAGCAACGCGGTTTTGCCGCCTTCCCAGAGTGCGAGCCACAGCGGCAGCGCCCTGCCCGGCGCGTCCGCCGGATAATGCTCGCGCTCGACTTCGGCGGCGATCCGGTCGGCGAAAAAACTCCCGACGATGGCCGTCACCGCCGGCATCAGCAGGACGATGCCGGCGACGATGCCGAGGCCCGCGGCGATCGAAAGCAGCCACGCTATCGCGCTGGCCGGCGCGTGCGCTTGCGGCCCGAATGTCGTCTCGACCGAAGCGCTGCCGACGCCTATCAGGTGGGCGATCAGCCGCTCAAGCGCGGCGCCGGCGACGACGACAAGCGCGAGAGCGAGCCCGATCGATTTCCAAAGCACCGCGCGCAGCGGCGGCGAGACCATCTGGATGATCGCTTCGACCGCGTCGTTGAGCATGGTTCCCTCTGCCAAACGGCAGAGGTAGCGACACGGGTCGCGAAGAACAAGGGACGATCAGGCCAACATCACTTCGGCGTCCCGATCCGCCGCGGATTGAGGCACGAGCGCAATCTCGAGATCGTCGGCCGTTCGCGCAAGGTCGGCCCATTGCAGCGCCTTGTAGTCGAAGCCCCGCGCGATAGTGGGTTTAACGACATTGAAATAGGGCGAAATGTCGAAGTCGCGCGGACAATAGAGGGAGGAATGGCGGATCTCCAAAATCTCCTCGCGCGCCTGCCGGCTACTGGTGCGCTTGATCTTGGGCAGGATCGGATACCGCACGGAACGAAAAGCGTCCGCGATCAAGGCCGAGCAGATCAGCCGCGTCGGATCGCCGGAGCCGAGCGCGAGCATCCGCCGGCGCCAGCGATGTGGCACCGGCAGCGGCAACAGATACCGCAGCAGGTCGATGATGTTTTTCAGGTCGTAGGCAAAACCGATGCGCTCAACCGCGTAGGCGCAGACGATCGCGCGGTCCGCTTCGGTCAATCCGACCGGCCGGCAGATCCGGGTGTGGAACTTGGTGTATTTCGACAATGGCGCAGAGACGACGCCTTCGCCGATATTGGCCTCGATCAGCGCATGCGGCTCGCCATCCGCCGCGGCGTGACCCGCGAGCGGTCCGACATAGAGCGCCGAATGCGACCAGGTCGATTGCGTCAGGTATTTGATGACGCCGGCGATATGGTTGTTGCCCTCGACCAGAAGCACGTCGCCGGGCTGCAGCGATTGATGCAACGCGTCGGGATCGCTCGGGGTGAACGGCTCATAGCCGGGCACCGGCTTCTGCAAATGGTGGGCGATCAATCGCCCAATGCCATCGAGCATTTTGCTCATGGGTCTGCCGCAGCCTCCCAGCCGATCGCGCGGTTTCGCCGCGTCTTTCTTTACGTGTTTTCGCCGATACGTTTTACGCGATGTTGCTTGCAACTTCGTTCACAAGGTTGCCTGCGTTGTTGACCGGCGCTTAAGCATGGCGTTTGCCCGGCCTGCGGCGTTCGTGCAATCTGCGTTCGACCGCAAGCAATCGGAAACCATGCCGCGCAAACCATGCCGCACGTGAGCCGACGTTCGTTCCTCGCCGTCTCGGCCGTTTTTGCCGCACGCGCCGCGCGCGCCGCGACCGCGCCATCTTCAGGTCCGATCGAGGTCGTCATTATCGGGGCGGGCGCGGCCGGCATCGCCGCAGCGCGGAAAATTGCCGCCGCCGGCCGGCGCTACGTTGTGATCGAGGCGAGCGATCATGTCGGCGGCCGTTGCATCACCGACACGAAGACCTTCGACGTGCCGTACGATCGCGGCGCCCACTGGATCTACCTTCCCGACTCGAATCCGGTGACGCGCCTGGGGCCGCGCCGCGGCATCGACGTCTATCCGGCGCCGCAGAGCCAGAAGGTGCGCATCGGCCGCCGTTTCGCGCGCGAGGGTGAGCTCGAGGATTTTCTGACCGCCCAGGTGCGCACCACGCGCGCGATCGATGATGCGGCGCGCAAGGCCGATATTCCATGTGAGCAGGTGGTGCCGGCCGATCTCGGCGATTGGCGCGGAACGATCGAATTCGTGCTCGGCGCGTATAATTGCGCCAAGGATTTATCGCGCCTGTCGTCGGTCGATTTCGCCAAGGCGGCCGAACGCAATACCGCCGCGTTCTGCAAGCAGGGTTTCGGCGCCCTCCTCGCCGCGCTCGCCCAGGGACTTTCGGTTCAGCTGGCGACGCCGGCGAAGACAATCGACACCAGAGGCGCCGTGACCGTCGAAACGGCCAAGGGCACGATCACTGCCCGCACCGCAATCGTCACGGTGCCGACCAATGTCGTCGCGTCCGGCGGGATCAAATTCAACCCGGACCTGGGTCACCGTCAGGTCGACACTTTCGGGCGGATACCGCTCGGCAGCTACGACCGCATTGCGCTCGAACTCGTGGGCAATCCGCTCGGCCTGGAAAGTGACGATCTGGTTTTTGAGAAATCAGCCGATATGCACACCGCCGCGATCCTGGCCAATATTTCCGGCACGTCGCTGTGCACGATCGACGTCGCCGGCGCGTTCGGCCGCGATCTTTCGGCGCAGGGCGAAGCCGCGATGATCGATTTCGCCTCAGACTGGCTCGCCAACCTCTACGGCGCCGAGGTGAAAAAGGCGATCGGCCGCAAGCATGCCACCCGCTGGAACGCCGAGCCCTATGCGCTCGGCGCCTGGTCCGCCGCGCTGCCCGGCAGCCAATTCGTGCGGCGACAACTTCTCGATCCGATCGCCGATAACGTCTGGTACGCCGGCGAAGCCGCGCACGAGACGTTGTGGGGAACCGTGGGCGGCGCGTGGGAGTCCGGCGAGCGCGCCGCCGACGCCGTATTGCGCCAGCTCGGCCCGCTCAAACAGCAAGCTCCGGCGGAGAGCGACGCCGCGCCGAGGCGCGTATCCAAACGCGTTCATGAAGAACGACAAGAGCCTCGCCGCGAGCCGACACCGCAATATTTCGGCGACACGCCGAGCATCATGCGCGAGGAACGCTAACTAATCCCGCAACACGCCGCCGGTTCGCTTGTTGACCTCAGCGACGATTTTGGCCGCCAGCACCTCGATCTCCGCATCGGTCATGGTCTTGTCGCGCGGCTGGATCGTCACCGCGATGGCGATCGATTTCTTGTCCGCCGCGATGCCTTTGCCTTCGTAGACATCGAACACGCTGACGCCGGCGATCTGCTTGCGGTCGGCCGAGGCCGCCGCACGCACGATATCGGCGGCCTTCACGTTGCGCTCGACCACGAAGGCGAAGTCGCGCTCGACCGGCTGGAACGGCGAAAGATCGAGCGCGGATTTGGCGCGTGTCGCCTTTGCCTTCGGTTCGGGGATACGATCGAGAATGACCTCGAAGGCGACGAGCGGGCCGGCGGCATCGAGCGCCTCAAGCGCGCTCGGATGCAATTCGCCGAAATGGCCGAGCACGTTCTGCAGACCGATCTGGATCGTTCCGCAACGGCCGGGATGAAACCAAGCCGGGCCGCCGGGGGCCACTTGCAGCGCGGCCGCCGGCGCGCCGGCCGCGGTCAGCACGGTAAGTGCATCCGCTTTGGCATCGAACGCATCGACGTCGCCATCGCGCTTCGACCAGTGCCGGCCGATGCCGGACGGTTTTGCCAGCGCGCGGCGTATACCGGCGGCGGCGGTGAGCTGATCGGCCGGCTGATCGCCGCGAAACACCTGGCCGACTTCGAATAAGCCGACGTCGGGAAAGCCGCGATCGGCGTTCTTCTGGGCGGCGGCGACGAGGCCCGGAATGAGGCTCGGTCGCATGTCGGACAAGTCAGCCGCGATCGGATTGGCGAGCGCCAACTCAGGCTTGCCGCCGCCGAACAGTTCGGCATGTTTCTTGGCGATGAAGGACCACGTCACCGCTTCGGTCAGGTTGCGCGCGGCAAGCGCGCGCTTGGCCTTGCGCGTACGTAGCTGGATCGGCGTGAGCACTGGTTTGCGCGGCGCCTCGCCGCGGCCGAACGGCGTCGACGGCACGCGGTCGACGCCAATGATGCGTACCACTTCTTCGACGATGTCGGCCTTGCCTTGCACGTCGGGCCGCCACGACGGCACCGCGATCTTCACCCGCTCGCCCTGGCCGGCGACGAAAAAACCGAGACGCTCCAGCACGCGGCGCATTTCGGTAAGCGTCACATCGAGACCGGCGAGGCGTTCGAGTTCGGATTGCGGGAAATCGATGATGCGCTCGGGCGGTTCGACATTTCCGGCGACCGCGACTTCGGAAGGCGCGCCGCCGCACAGGTCGAGAATCATGCGCGTGGCCAGTTCGAGGCCCGGCAGCATGAAGGCGGGATCGACGCCGCGCTCGAAGCGGTAGCGGGCATCGGAATTGACGCCGAGCTTACGGCCGCTCTGCGCGATGTTGATCGGTTCCCACAGCGCCGATTCGACGAGCACGTCGGTGGTCGCTTCCGAGCAGCCGGACTTTTCGCCGCCCATGATGCCGGCGAGCGATTCGACGCCGTCGCCATCGGCAATGACGCAGATCGTGTCGTCGAGCGTGTAGGTCTTGCCGTCGAGCGCCAGCAACGTTTCGCCGTCGCGCGCGCGCCGCACCGTGAGATTGCCGTGGACTTTCGCGGCATCGAACACGTGCAGCGGCCGGCCGCGGTCATAGGTGATGAAGTTCGTGATATCGACCAGCGCATTGATCGGACGCAAGCCGATCGCGGTCAGCCGCTTTTGCAGCCAGTCCGGCGACGGACCGTTCTTCACGCCGCGTACCAGCCGCAGGCCGAAGGCCGGGCACAGCTCGGGCGACGCGATTTTCACCGCGACCGGGCACGGAAACTCGCCCTTAAGCGGCTTGATTGCCTGATCCTTGAATTTGCCCATGTCGGCGGCGGCCAGATCGCGGGCGATGCCGTGCACACCGGCGCAATCCGGGCGGTTCGGCGTCAGATTGATCTCGAGCACCGGATCGTCGAGGCCGGCATATTTCGCGTAAGCCACGCCGACCGGCGCATCGTCCGGCAGATCGATGATGCCGTCGTGATTGTCGGAGATTTGCAGCTCGGCCTCGGACACCAGCATGCCACGGCTTTCGACGTCGCGGATTTTGCCGACGCCGAGCGTGATGTTCTTGCCGGGAATGAAAGCGCCAGGCGGCGCGAATACGCTTGTCATTCCGGTGCGTGCGTTAGGCGCGCCGCACACGACCTGGATCGGCTGGCCGTCGCCGGTGTCGACCATGCACACGCGGAGACGATCCGCGTTGGGATGCTGCGTAGCGTCGGTGACACGGGCGATCACAAATGGTGCGAACAACTTCGCCTTGACCTCGATGCGCTCAACCTCGAGCCCGATCATGGTCAGCTTGTCGGCGAGTTCGCCAAGCGAATGGTCGGTGTCGAGATGCTCCTTGAGCCAGGCGAGGGTGAATTTCATGGCGCTACGGGCTCAATCCCCCGGCCAGCGTCGGCAGGTCGAGCGGGCGGAAGCCGTAATGGTTGAGCCAGCGCACGTCGGCCTCGAAGAAAGCGCGCAGGTCGGACATGCCGTATTTGAGCATGGCGATGCGGTCGATCCCCATGCCCCAGGCAAAGCCTTGATGCGCGTCGGGATCGAGCCCGCAATTCCGCAGAACGTTCGGATGCACCATGCCGCAGCCGAGAATCTCCAGCCAATCGTCGCCTTCGCCGAAGCGGATTTCGCCTTTGTCGCGGCGGCACTGGATGTCGACTTCGAGCGACGGCTCGGTGAACGGAAAGTATGACGGCCGGAAGCGCATGCCGACGTGGTCGACCTCAAAGAAGGCTTTGCAAAATTCCGCCAGGATCCATTTCAGGTGGCCGAGATGCGAGCCTTTATCGATGACCAGACCCTCGACCTGGTGAAACATCGGCGTGTGCGTCTGATCGCTATCGCAGCGATAGGTGCGGCCGGGACAGATGACGCGGATCGGCGGCTTTTGCGTGAGCATGGTGCGCACCTGCACCGGTGAGGTGTGGGTGCGCAGCAGCAGCCGCGTGCCGTCCGGCTTCGGATTGAAGAAAAACGTATCGTGCATCAACCGCGCCGGATGGTCTTCCGGGAAATTGAGCTTGGTGAAATTGTAATCGTCGGTCTCGATGTCGGGGCCTTCGGCGACGGCAAAGCCCATATCGGCGAAGATCGCGGTGAGTTCATCGATCACTTGCGTGATGGGATGGACGCGGCCGATCTCGACCGGCGCCTCGCGCACCGGCAGCGTGACGTCGATGCTCTCGGTGTTGAGCCGCGCTTCCAGGGCCGCGCCTTTAAACGCCTCGCGCCGCGCGGCGAGCGCTGCGTTGACGCGATCCTTGAGCCCGTTGATCAGCGGCCCCTGATTTTTCCGCTCCTCGGGCGCAAGCGTGCCGAGCGTCTTGAGCAGCGCGGTGACCGAGCCGCTCTTGCCCAACGCCGCAACGCGCACCGTCTCAAGCGCAGCTTCGTCGCCGGCGCCCGCGACGTCGGCGAGTATTTCGTTCTCAAGCTGCACAATATCGGTCATGAGCGATCAATCCGGCATGAACGGCAGATCGGTGTCGGACGGCTTAGCGCCGGCTTGCGTCAGCATGCAATGGACCTGGCCACGGTGATGGGTCTGGTGATTGAACATATGCGTAACCAGAGCCCAGCGCGGCCGTGTCCATTCGCGCTTGGTCGCGCCGGAATAGTAGGTCATATCCTCGGCAAGCCACGCGTCGTCAACCGTAGCGGCCCAGTCGAGAATCTTGCGGTCGAAGTCCGCGCGCTCGACTTTCAAGTTCTCCCAGTCCGGATAAAGCGCGACGGATTCCGGAATTCCAACCTGCGGCCGCGGCAAATCGGCAAACCGGCTCATCCAGCTCCGGTCACCCCACAAAAGATGGCTCAGCGTCTTGTGGATCGAACCGAAAAAAGCGCCACGCTCCCGGCAGCGTTCCTCCGCGGACAGCCGGTCGGCGACGCCGTAGAGGTTTTCATTCTGCCAACGGTTATAGCGCGCCATGCGCTGAACATAGGCGCGATCAATCATGACACAGCTACGCCGCGAGCGCAGATTTGGCTTGGCCGACGATCGCCTCGAAGGCCACCGGCTCGGTGATCGCGAGATCCGAAAGCACCTTGCGGTCGACGGTGATGCCGGCTTTGGCGAGACCCGCGATGAACCGGCTGTAATTGAGGCCGAATGGCCGCACCGCCGCATTGAGCCGTTGGATCCACAGGGCGCGGAAGGTGCGCTTGCGCCGCTTGCGATCGCGAAACGCATATTGGTTCGCTTTCTCCACCGCCTGCTTGGCGATGCGGATGGTGTTCTTGCGCCTGCCACGATAGCCCTTGGCGGCTTTGAGCACTTTCTTGTGCTTGGCATGAGAAGTGACGCCGCGTTTGACGCGTGCCATGACTGATCTCCTTCACGATTTTGAAACGCTAAACGGATTTGACGGCCGTCGGCGGTCAGCCGTTCGGCAAAAAGTATTTCTTGATTTTGTCGCCGTCGGTCTTGAACAGCACGTTAGTGCCACGCAATTGGCGGATCTGCTTCTTGGTGCGCTTGATCATGCCGTGGCGCTTGCGCGACTGCGCATAGAGGACCTTGCCGGACCCCGTCACCTTGAAGCGCTTTTTAGCGCCCGACTTGGTCTTGATCTTGGGCATTTTGCTCTCCTTGGCCGCGGGCGTCTTCGCCCCGGCCGAAAATGCTCATAACTGAGCGATGTGTGCATGGAGCACTTCGCGCCGCCACGGCAGCCCTTAATCAGCCGGGCGGCGAGAGGGCGCGGTTATGGCAGAGGCTGCGGATGAACGCAACCCGTTGAAGGCAATCGGAAATGACTGAAGCGCCGGGCTAACGCGGCGCCGGCGCCATCACCGTCGGCACCGTCTAGCGCGGCGCCAAAACCATGACGACTTGGCGGCCTTCAAAACGCGGCTCCTGCTCGATCTTGGCGATTTTCGCGGTGTCGCCCTTGACGCGGTCGAGCAGCTTGTAGCCGAGTTCCTGATGCGCCATTTCGCGGCCCCGGAAGCGCAATGTCACCTTGACCTTGTCGCCTTCCTCGAAAAATCGGGCAATCGAGCGCATTTTCACGTCGTAATCGTGATCGTCGATCATCGGCCGCAGCTTGATCTCCTTGATCTCGACGACTTTCTGCTTCTTGCGCGCCTCGGCGGCCTTCTTCTGGGCCTGATATTTGTATTTGCCGAAGTCGAGAATCTTGCAGACCGGCGGGACCGAATTCGGCGCGATCTCGACCAGATCGAGCCCAGCCTCCTGCGCCATGGCGATGGCGGCGCTGATTTCAGTGACGCCTTTGTTGGCGCCGTCTTTGTCGATGAGTTGAACCTCGCGGACGCGGATCTCCTCGTTGATGCGCGGACCCTCCTTGGCGGCGGGCTGCGGCATTCTGATGGGGCGACGAATGGGCTTTATCTCCTTTGAATCGTTGCTACGGGTCGTCAAACATTGCCGGCCGGCATCGCGCGATACCACGGACGTTTATCGGCGCTACTGATCGGCGAACGCCGAAGATCGGGAGTTTTTGCGTTCAAGTCAACGATAATGCATGCCGCGACGCGTGATCCCATTCGGGTAATGATCGGCGACATGCTTTATGTTCGGTCACCACGACAAGCCAAAACCGCGTGATGAACGATAACAGCCTGAAATTCCTGCACATTGGCGAAGGAGCGAAGGCGCGCGCCATTGCCGTTCGGGCGCAGAGCGGCGCCGCGCCGGGCCTGTTCTGGCTTGGCGGTTACAAGTCCGACATGAAGGGTGCCAAAGCGCAGGCGCTGGCGGATTGGGCGCGGAACCAAGGCCGCGCCTGCTTGCGGTTCGACTATTCCGGCCACGGCGAATCGGAGGGCGCGTTCACAGACGGCACAATCGGACGCTGGCTCGAAGACAGCCTCGCGGTATTCGATGCCTATGCCCGCGGACCGCAGATTTTGGTCGGCTCGTCGATGGGTGGTTGGCTCGCTTTGCTCCTCGTCCGCGCCTTGCAACGGCGCGGGCACGCTGGGTCGGCAAGCCCCGCCGGACTGGTGCTGATCGCTCCCGCGATCGACTTCACCGAAGAATTGATGTGGAAACGGTTCGCGCCCGAGATCAAGCGCGAACTCGAAGAGAAAGGCGTCTGGCAACGCCCGTCGCAATATTCGCCGGAGCCTTATCTCGTCACCTGGCAATTGATTGAAGAAGGCCGCAACCATCTTCTTCTGGGCGGCATGATCGATTGCGGCTGCCCGGTGCGTATCCTGCAGGGCGTCGAAGATCCGGACGTGCCATGGCAGCACGCCAAGGCGCTAGTGTCGCGGCTCGCGTGCGACGATGTGGTGCTCACGCTGGTCAAGGACGGCGATCATCGCCTGTCGCGGCCCGAAGATATCGAGCGCCTGATCCGCGCGGTGGCGGAATTTTAGAGTTCACGCCGAGGCGACAATCGGCGGCTTGGGCGCAGTCGCGGCTTTGACCGTCTCCTGCAGGAACAGAGTGACGATGAACAGAACGACCATGGCGGCGGCCGCGCCCCATAGCGTCAGCGGCAGACCGTAGGACTGAGCCAGGTTGCCGCCGACCGCGGGCGCCACGGTGGCGCCGACCACTTCAGCAAACATGGTCGCAAGTCCGATGCCGGTAGCAGCGACCTGGCGCGGAACTGTTTCGGTGGGGATGATGACCAAGCTCAATGCCGCCAATGACTGGGCGCCGGTGAAGGCGAACATCAAAAGCGCCATCAACCACAAATTCCAGTAGAGGGCGGGAACGAGCAAAAGTAACGGCACCAGGCCGGTCGTAACAGAATTGATCAACAGCGTCGGCTTCCTGCCGATACGGTCGGAGACGCCGGGCCAGATGATGCCACCAAAAAAAGCGCCAAGCCCGCTGGCGCCGAGAATGAAGCCCGCGGTGGTTGGAGCTTGGCCGGCCACTTGGGTGATATAAAGTGGCGCGAACACATTCAACAGGAAAAGAAAAGTCAGGTTCGCCGCGGCGATAACGCAGCACAGCAACATGTTGCGATAGCGCAGAACTGCAAAATATTCGCCGACGCTGGCCGGCCCGGCCGGCCGGCCCCTGTGGGCCGCGGGATTACCCGCTTGCTGCCGCGGTTCGATGACGTAAATCGCGATCAAAAACCCGAGAATAATGCCCGGAATTCCGGCCACGAAGAATGCCCAGCGCCAACCGAAATGCGCGGCGACCTGGGTTGTCAGCACCGGCGCGAGCGCCAGACCGACCAGCGAAGCGGCGCTGATCACCACGCCGACATTGGGCGCCCGCCGTTCGGTCTCCGACGACTCTTCCATGATCGCCATGATCACAGAGAAGCAGGGCCCTTCCGCAAATCCAAGCAGCGCGCGCACGAGCAGCATCTGCTCGTAGGATTGCACCGCTCCCGATATCCAGGACAGCAACGAAAAGGCAAACACCGCGGGGATCAGGACGGCACGGCGGCCGACGCGATCTGAAATTGCACCAAATAGAACGGTGGAGGCGGCCCAGGCCAGCGCCGTGACCGAAGCCAAAATGCCGACCTGCTGGTTACTCATATGCAAGTCGGGAATGATGTAGGGCGCGAGGTAAAGCTGCGCCATACGGTCGAGAAAAACGGTGCCCCAGGTCAGGAACAGCACCATGACCAGAAAATTCTCGTAACGCCGTGTGTAAGTCACAATCAGCCCCGCCTTGCGCTCTGCTATCCGGTCCCGGCGTTATCCTTGGTGCCGTCGTCATCATGGCACGTCGGCCGCACGCTCCATAATGTTCGCGGGTTTAATCTTAGATCATGTCAAGGACCGCCGCACCGCGTCCACGGCTTGTGGCAATAAGTCTTGCAGCAATAAGTCTTGCAGCGATAAGTCTTGCGGCGACCGACGATCTTAGGTCTTGGCGACGGACTTGGCTTCATCCGCGAATGCCACACCGAGCAGGTCGGCGGTGCGCCAAACAACGCGGCAAGCGCGTCGCGTGCGGCCGTGCTCGAAGGTGAGCTCGAAACTGTCCGGCACGCTATAGGTGTTCGCAAGTTTCAGGCAGGCGCCGCCGCCAGTGATGTTCTGCACCGTGCAATGAACGACGGGCGAGCGGCTCGGCACAATGATCTTGGCGCTGCGCAGCACACGGGTGCGGCCCACCGTTCGACGATCCTCGCTTTCGTCTCTAGGATCCGCCTTCATCACAGTTTGCCCAATCGCGCGCCGAGGCCGAAACTTCCGCCCCTAGCTTCCTACCAAGCAAGTGTTACGGATCGTCGAAAGATCCACCGATCAGGAGGTTAAGTTCGGCAGATATGCCGCCGGTTCTTAGCCGTTGCTAAGGCTTTGTTGACCGTAAGGTGGCGCGCCCGAAGGGATTCGAACCCCTGACCTCTGCCTTCGGAGGGCAGCGCTCTATCCAGCTGAGCTACGGGCGCGTGCCGCTGTAGATAGCGAAACAGCGGCATGGCGGCAACGGCCGATGCCCTTGCCGCTCGTGTCGTCGGCTCCTAAGCTTGCCGGCATAGGACTTTAGGGAGCAACGCGATGTCGCAACTTGCGGAAAAGACCGAGAAACGCGAGCCGAAGACCGCCCAGATCAAGGACGCCGCGTTCAAATGGGACGATCCGCTCGACCTGGAAAGCCAGTTGACCGAAGAAGAGCGCATGGTGCGCGACACCGCGCACGGCTATGCGCAGGAGAAGCTGTTTCCCCGCGTGCTCTCCGCCAATCGCGACGGCAATTTCGACCCGGCCATCATCCGGGAAATGGGCGCGCTCGGGCTGATCGGCCCGACCGTTCCGGAACAATACGGCGGCGCCGGCCTCGGTTATGTCAGTTATGGCCTGATCGCGCGCGAGATCGAGCGCGTCGATTCAGGCTTTCGCTCGCAGATGTCGGTACAGTCGTCCCTAGTGATGCACCCGATCTACGCTTATGGCAGCGAGGCGCAGCGCGTTAAATATCTGCCGAAGCTTGCCACCGGCGAATTGGTCGGCTGCTTCGGCCTGACCGAGCCCGATCACGGCTCCGATCCCGGTTCGATGGTCACGCGCGCCGAAAAAGTGTCCGGCGGCTATAGCCTCACCGGCGCCAAGACCTGGATCACCAACGCGCCGGTCGCCGACATCGCCGTGGTCTGGGCCAAGCTCGACGGCAAGATCCGCGGCTTCATCGTCGAACGCGGCACCAAGGGATTCACCACGCCGAAGATCGAAGGCAAGCTGTCGCTGCGCGCCTCGATCACCGGCGAGATCGTGCTCGAGGGCGCGGTGGTGCCGGAAGAAAATATTCTGCCCAACGTGTCCGGCCTCGCCGGACCGTTCGGCTGCCTCAATGTGGCGCGCACCGGCATTGCCTGGGGCGCCATCGGGGCTGCGGAATTCTGCTGGCATCGCGCCCGCGATTATGTGCTCAACCGCAAGCAATTCGGCCGGCCGCTTGCCGCCAATCAGCTCATTCAGAAAAAACTCGCCGATATGCAAACCGAGATCACGCTCGGCCTGCACGCGGCGCTGCGCCTATCGCGCATGATCGACGCCGGCACAGCTTCACCGCCGGCAATCTCTATGCTCAAGCGCAACAATTGCGGCAAGGCGCTCGACGTGGCCCGCCTCGCCCGCGACATGCACGGCGGCAACGGCATCGCGGAGGAATATCACGTGATGCGCGTGCTTTGTAATCTCGAGACGGTCAACACTTACGAAGGCACGCACGACATCCACGCCCTCGTCCTCGGCCGTGCGCAGACCGGCATTCAGGCCTTTATGTAAGCCGGACGCGCTTTATGCCGTGGCGCTGCCGGCGAGCCGGACACCGCTGCGCCGACCGGTCAGAACATCAGCTCCAACAGCGGCCAAAGCGCCCGCCGGGATTTGACGGGCGTGGACGAAGCGCCGGCCGCGGGGCGAACCAATGGCAACCTTCCGCGCGAATCCCTATATAGGGGGTTCGCCCAACAAAGGAGCCCGGCATGGCCTCGCGCCAGATCAAAATGCCTGTAAGGGAAGAGTCCGAGAAAGACAAAGAAGCCGTCGACGACGTATTTTCACAGCGCAAGCGGCCGGAGCGCGGCCGATTCTTGCTCCAAGTCGACCGCCAAACCAAAGGCTCGTACACGACATCGGAAGCCGCTCAAGCGGTGGCGCTGGTGATCAAGACGGGCTATCCGATCGTTCAGGTGTCGATATACGACAGCGTCGACAATACCAACACGATGGTGGAAGCCCCACCCGCGGCATCCTGACGACCTTACCTCCTCGGCTCCGATCAGCTTGAGGATCGGAATCGAAAGAGATTGGATTCCAAAAGGAGCGAATCCGATGTCCAGCCGGCACTTTCACGCGGTGATTTGGATCGATCACCATGAAGCCCGCGTCTTCCACTTCAGCCCCATAGACGTCGAACGGCTGGTCTTGCATCCGGATCATCCGACGAGGCATATCCACCACAAGGCAAATTCGATGGGCAGCGGGCACGCCGCGGAGGATCGGAACTTTCTTCAGGCCGTCGTCGGATCGATTACGGATTCCGGGGCGGTTCTGATCACCGGGCCGGGCAGCGAGAAGAACGAACTGGTCAAGCACATCGACCAGCACGCTCCCAGACTGATGAAGATTATTACCGGCGTGGAAACCGTCGATCATCCAAGCGACGCGCAGCTCGTCGCTCTTGCCCGGCATTATTTCAAGACCGAGGATCGCATGCTGCCGCAGCGGGATTAGCGCGCAGGACGCGTTGCCACTGCCTTTTTCGCAAGTAGTATGCAAACCGGATATAGGCTCGATTGCGGCCACGGCTCGCCGCGAGCGCGCCCGGCGACGCGCTTTGCCTATGCCGCCGCGTTAGATTCGTTTTGCAGCACTGCGTGCTCCGACGCGCAATTTCCCCAAGGAGAAGTTCATGCGCCTGCCCTTGATCGCTCCCGCCGAACTGAGCCCCGAACAACGTCCGCTTTACGACGACATGAAAGCGGGCATCGAAAAGAACTTCCAAGGGTTCGAGACGATCGCCGAAAACGGCGCGCTACTCGGACCTTGGAATCCTTGGCTGCATGAGCCGAAATTCGGCAAGCCGATCTGGGACCTGACATTGGCGCTGTCGGTGTCGCCGTCGCTGCCGCGCACAGTGCGGGAGGTAGCCATCCTGGTCACTGGCACGACATTCCATTCGGCTTACGAGCTCTACGCCCACGTCATTGCCGCCGAGCGGCGCGGGCTAAGCGACGAGAAGCTCGCGACTATCGTTTCCGGCCAGCGGCCGAATGATCTGACGCGCGAGGAAGGCATCGCCTACGATCTCGCTTCGTCGCTCCTTCACCACGGCACCTTGCCCGAATTGATCTACCGGCAAGCCGTGCAAGCTCTTGGCGAGCACGAGACCGCCGAATTGATCTATCTTGTGGGCCTTTATTGTCTGGTCTCGGTGACGCTCAACGGCTTCAATGTCCCGGTCCCGGATTCCAAAGCCGAATGACGGCCGATCTCTACAATCTTCGGCGTTTTGCCGATGCCCAAGATCCTGTGTTTGAGCGCGTGCAGGCGGAGCTGCGCAACGGCCAAAAACAGAGTCACTGGATGTGGTTCATCTTCCCGCAGATCGCGGGGCTCGGCTCTAGTCCGATGGCAATCAGATTCGCCATTTCTTCGCGCGCGGAAGCGGGCGCCTACCTGGCGCATCCAGTCCTCGGACGGAGGCTGCGAGAATGCACGCGGCTCGTTACCAACGTACGGGGGCGCGCAATTGAGGAAATCCTGGGCTACCCTGACGACCTGAAATTTCAATCTTCGATGACGCTGTTTGCCAGTGTTGCGGCGGACGCCAAGGATTTCACCGACGCTCTTGAAAAATTCTACGACGGCGAATTCGATCGCGCGACGCTTGATCGTCTCTGATTGCTACTCGGCCTTGATGCCGGCAGCCCTGATGATCGGCCACCATTTGTCGATTTCGGCTTGGTAATAGGCGGCGAGCGCCTGTGGGCTCTGCTGCTCCGGCGGCACGACTTGCTGTCCGACGCCGGCAAGGTGCTGCCGCACGGCGGGATCGGCCAGCGCATCCGTGGCGGCGGCGCCAAGTTTTGCGATAATGTCCTGGGGCGTCGCCTTCGGCACCCACAACGAATGCCAGGGCGTGATGTAAAGACCCGGCAGGCCGGCCTCGTCGACCGTCGGTATGTCCGGCGCGATCGCCAGCCGGCTGTTCGCGGTGACGGCAAAGACCTTGATGGCGCCGCCGCGGATTTGCGGTAGCGCGTCCGACGGCTGGTCGAACAGAAAATCGATGCGCCCGGCCAACAGATCCTGCATCGCCGGAGCAAGGCCGCGATAAGGCACTTCTTGAAACTTCGCTCCGGTCTGTTGTTGCAGAAGAAATCCTGCCACCTGATCGGTGCCGCCGGCGATGCCCTGGAAGGCCGCATCGGGATTGGCTTTGAGCCACGCCACCATTCCCCGCAGATCGTTTGCCGGCATCGCCTTCTTGGCAACGATCAATAGCGGGGTTTTGGTCAGCAAGGCGACAGGCGCGAAATCGCGCAGCACATCGTATTGCAGCCGATAGACGACCGGGCTGACGACGTATGACGACCAGGTGGCCACGCTGAGCGTGTAGCCGTCGGGGTCGGCGCGGGCGACGCGCGCGGCAGCAATGGTACCGGCCGCCCCGGGCAGGTTTTCAATGATCACCGGCTGCCCGAGCGATTGCGCCATGCGTTCGCCTACGACGCGCGCGATTGCGTCTGTCGGGCCGCCCGCGGCATAGGGCACGATCATGGTGATCGGCCGGGACGGATAGCCTTGCGCCATCGCGCCGCCGGCCAGTCCCAGAAGTGCAAAAGTTGCGAGCGAGGCCAAAATGATTCTGCGCATCGCCTTATCGCATGGATGAAATCGCCACGGTCACGCGGCCACTGGTGTTGGTGAACCGTTTCCCCGCGCGGGATATTATGCCCTATTCAACGAATGGGCAGCCCTTCTACGCTCGCTTTGCCGGCTCCGCAGGGCGTATCAGGCGGAGCGCCGTTCTCTCGACCCGGCGGATTGCAACGCCACGGCGACATCCACCGTCATGCCGAGATAACTCCCGAAAGTGCCAACAAAGCTGCCGCTGACCGGCACCGCCTGACTGATGTCGCGCGTGACGGCGACGCGGATCAAATCCATGCCGCCGATCGTGCCGTTTGTGGGATCGTAGGCGATCCAGCCGGAACCGGGAACATAGATGTCGGCCCAGGCGTGCGTCGCACCGGCGCCGATCGCTGCCGACGAACCGGCATCGGCGGAAGCGCGATAGAGATATCCCGTCACGACGCGCGCGCCGAAACCGAGGCTGCGGGCCGCTTCGATGAACAGCACGGCGAGATCGCGGCAGGAACCCCAGCCGCGGCTGAGCGTCTCTATCGGCGTCTGCGTGCCCTCGGTCTCCCGGCTTTGGTAAAAGATCTGGGTCCTGACACCGTTATTCAAATCCGCCAACAACGCCGATGTATCGGTCGGATTGCTGCGCACGAAGCCGCGCGCCCACGCGCCAAGCCGATCATTGGGATCGGGGTATTGCCGTTCCAGCATGCGGCCGAGATCGATGCGATCGTCCGCCGAATAGATGAACGGATAACGCGATGCGTCCGATGTGATCTGGAACGGCGGCCGCTCGGACGCGAAGGTCTCCAGCGCAAGACTGCTTTCGATCCGCAATTCTGCCGACGGTTCCAGGAACGACGCGATGGCGACCGAGTTGCCGAAAACATCGTGCATCCAGCGGACCGATGCCGGCGCCGAGAACGTCAAATTGGTTTTGATCAGGCGAAGATCGTGGCTGTCGCGCGGCCGCAGCATCAATCTGTGATCGCCGAGCACGACCGGACGGCTATAGCGGTAGACTGTTGTGTGCCGCACATTGAGAACGGTCATTGGACGGCATCGCGATCCTGCGCCTCCTGAAGGTCGCGAGGATCGATGGCCACCATCTCGACTGAGGACGCAGGGCCGGATTCCGCCGGCACGAAGATCATGGTGGCGACCCGGCGATAGACGGGGAACGATATTTCTTCGATGAGTTCTTCGTCGGTCACCACCCGATATGCTCCGCCAGGCAATATCCGATCGATGCCCTTCAACAAGAACGGACGCGTGAAGGCCACGGTTTTGCTGCTCGTTCGCGTTGTCATGGCGGAGCGCCTGTTAAGGATGAAGAACTGTCAAGACCAACATGGCGACAAAGACGATCGCAACCGCGGCCAAGGCAAAGAAGCCCATTTTGATCGCGAAGCTGACAGCTCCATCGCCCGCTGTCATGACCAGCCGCGCTCCCGCTTTAGTAAGTTTCTTAGGTCGCCGTTTAGGTCGCCTTCCGGAACAAGTCGCGGGTCAAAGCGATGACCTATTCAATTTGTGGCCCCGAAACCATTAAACAAGTGGGTTTCTTGGCTTTATTTTCCAAAAGCCACTATTTCCCGCCAGGCGCGCGGTATTGTGTGATAGTGTGCCGCCCCATGATTGATCATGAAGACTTTTCCGTTGTCGTGAAGCACAGGGCGCCGCCGCCGAAATCTTGGCGCTGGGAGATTTATCGCGCCGGCAGAACCAGCGCGATCGACCACTCCCAGGTTTATTTCGAGTCCATGACGGAAGCCAACCGGGCGGGAAAAGCGGCGCTCAGGATGTTATTGAGCGAATATCCGGAATGACGTGGCGCAAGTTTTGACAAATTTCTGCATATCTCTATAGCCGACCACCGTTGCGAAGAGCTGCCCCAAAAACGGCGACGTACCGAAGCCGCCGTTTCTTCCAATTGGCAGCCACCAAGCCCATCGGCAGGCACGTTTTCAAATAGCGGCACCGACAAAAATCGGGCTGATGCCGCGGGTTTTCGGCAATTGTGAGTATCCGTGCGCCAGTGGCCCGAGCGCCTTGGCTGTCGGCCCTATCAACCGCTCGAGCGAAGAGGAACGCCGCGTGCAGGTACTCGTCCGCGACAATAATGTCGACCAGGCCCTCAAGGTGCTGAAGAAGAAGATGCAGCGCGAGGGTATTTTCCGCGAGATGAAGCTCCGCGGCCACTATGAAAAACCTTCGGTACGGAGAGTCCGGGAGAAGGCGGAAGCTATCCGCCGCGCCCGCAAGCTGGCGCGCAAGAAGCTGCAGCGCGAAGGCTTGTTGCCGATGAAGCCGCGGGTGATCCCGGGAGCCGCCCCCGGACGCGGCGGTCCGGCACGTTCCGCGCCGCCGCGCCGCTTCTGATCGCGCAACGATCGAGCGATCCCGTTTTGGCTTGAGTAGCCGGCTGGCCGGCTACGGGCTTGATCGGCCCTTGCGACGCCGGCGAGGTGCGGCCATATGCTGCCGAGCCGGGATTTCATTCCCACCGTCCGGCTGTTTGCTCACTCAACCCGATCATCCAACAACGGACTCCATCCATGCCGCAATCAATGTCTCAGGCTTCACTGCCGGCTTTTGAAATCAATCTCAACGCGCTGTCCGCTATTCTCGACAAGGCCGAGGCTTTCGCGGCCGCCAAGAAAATAGACGCCGCAGTGCTTCTGCATTCGCGATTGTCGCTCGACATGTTCGACTTCACCCGCCAGGTGCAGGTCGCAACCGACGGCGCCAGGCGCGGCGCGGCGCGGCTCGCCGGCGTCGAACCGCCGAGCTACGAAGACAACGAGACGACGATTGCGCAACTCAAGGAGCGCATCGCCAAAACGCTCGCTTTTTTGAAGACGCTCGATCGCGCCAAGATCGACGCGTCAGCCGATCGCGAAATTACCATACCGATCGGCGGCGATAAAAAGGGTCAGATGAAGGGCGACGATTATCTCAACCACTTCATCTTGCCGAATTTTTACTTTCATTGCACCGCCGCCTACGCAATCCTGCGCCACAACGGCGTCGATGTCGGCAAGCGCGATTACCTGGGCGCGATCCCGATGAAGGTGCTGTGAGCTGCGGCACATGCGGTAACGCGGCGCTCAAATCGGACAAGCCCTCGGCCGGTCTTTCGCGCTAAGATCGCTCGGCATGGAATCTCAAGCGACGACATCGACGGCCCTCGGCAACACCATCGTCGAATGGCTGGCCGGCGAGGCGCTGCTCGAAACCGAGCCGGCGGCGCTCTACGGCGAGCTATGCCAGCGCCTGCGCGGCATAGGGATCCCAATCTTGCGCGCGCAGGTGGGTTTCCGGGTTCTCCACCCGCTCTACGACGCAAGCACCTTGAACTGGAACGCCGAGAGAGGTGTCGTGGCCGAGTACTTCCGCCCCGATCAGAGCGGCGATGAACGGTTTCTGCGCAGTCCCATGGGCTATATCTTGAGCCATCGCCTGCCGGTGCTGCGGCGGCGGCTGACCGGCGAGACGGCGCTGCTCGACTTCGAAGTCTTCGACGAGTTCCGCGCGTCGGGTGGCACCGACTACATCTTATTCTCGATAAGCTTCGGCCGGACCGGGCAGAACGGTATCCTATGTTCCTGGCTCGGCGACCGGGCCGCAGGGTTCACCGACGGCGAGATTGCGCAGCTGCAGCATATTACTCGCGAACTCGGCATTGCGCTGAAGGCGAAGCTCGAGCACAGCGTCGCCCAAAACGTCGCCCACGCCTATCTCGGCAAGCGCGCCGGCGAAGCGGTGCTCAACGGCTCGATCCGCCGCGGCGACGGCGAAAAGATCACCGCGGCCCTATGGTACAGCGATCTGCGCCGCTCGACCGAACTTGCCGACCGGCTGTCGGCCGAAGACTTCCTCCACCTGCTCGGCCGCTATTTCGAAATGACGGCCGCTGCCGTACTCGATCATGGCGGCGAAGTCGTCTCGCTCATCGGCGACGCGGTGCTCAGCCTGTTCCGTGTCGAAGCGACGCCGCAAGAGGCCTGCGGCCGCGCGCTCGCCGCGGCTCACGAGGCGCGCCGGCGGCTTGGCGCGTCGCCCCAGGCCACAAACGGCCGCGCGATCGACTTCGGCATCGCGCTTCACCTCGGCGAAGTCATTTACGGCAATGTCGGGGTACCCGAGCGCTTGCAGTTCACGCTGGTCGGGCCTGCGGTCAATGTGGTCGTGCGGGTGCAGGATCTGACGAAGCAACTCGGCGCGCCGCTGCTTGCCACCGCGCCGTTCGCCGCCGCGGTTTCAGGCCCCTGGCGCCCGCTCGGCGAGCACCTGTTGCGCGGCTTCGAGACGCCGATGCCGATCTTGACCGTCTGATGCAAAAAGCCCGCGGAGAACCGCCCGCATGGACCCTGAATTCATCCGCGAACTGTTCGCGTCATTTGGTGCGGTGACGATAAGGCGCATGTTCGGCGGCGCCGGAATTTATTCCGATGGCGTGATGTTCGGGCTGGTGTTCGACGGCGCGATCTTTCTCAAGGTGGACGATCCCAGCATTCCGGATTTCGAGCGCGAGGGCAGCCGGCCGTTCGTCTATAGCCGCAGAAGCGCGGGCCGCACCAAAGAGGCGGCGCTGTCTTATTGGCGCCTGCCGGAGCGGCTCTATGACGATCCCGATGAGCTTGCGGTCTGGGCGGCACGGGCGCTCGCCATTGCGGAGCGCAAGAAATTCGCGCCGCGCAAACGCCTCAAACGAAAGGGTCCGGGAGAAAGCTAGACGGGACTCGACGAACTATTGCTTCTTGTGCCCGTAATCCGTCAACTCGACGGTATCGTTCTGTACGACCTGCCCGCGCCGACGGAGCAAGATGGTGCGCTTGACCCAATGATTGACCTCAGGACTGAACCAGGTACGGGTCGACGTCTGATTTATGAGGGTCGGATCCTGCGCGTTCTTGCCGGTGAAGTTGGTTTCGATAACGAAGGTGTCGAACTTACCGGCTTTCGTCGTGATACTTTCCTGTCCCGTAACCCGCGAAACACCGGTGCGCTTGAATGTCTGTCCGTTGCGAGAATTGATCGCATCGATCGCAAACTTCCATTGCGCTCAAAGGGCAAGAGGGAATTGGACTCCCGTGCCGTCATTCGGCGAATATCTGAAGGGGTCGTCGTGCAACACATTCCAAGAACGATCGTAACCGATCACGCCGGAACCACCGGTATTGGTATCGAATCGGACCGCAACCTGATTATTCGACACGTCGGTAGCAATGTCCGTTCGGGTGAATTTAATGGCTCCGGTGATTTCATCTCTCACCTCATAAGCCCAATGATCCCCCGCAGCTACTTGCGGCGCGCTGGCATTTGCCGCCGGCGAATTTGTTCCGGACTCCTGTGCGAACGCCGATGCGGCACAAAGCAGAAATATTAATCCGATGAAGCTTCGTGACAGATGAATCCCACGGCCGGCAGCTTTAGCGCCTGCCATAGTCCACCAATTCCATCGCCACGTCCTGATCGACGTGACCGTTGAACGAGGACTTTGAGATCCGCCTGACCCAATGGTCGATCAAGGGAGCATACCAAGTCGTGATGACCGACTCGAATTTCTTGGTCGGATCGTTGGCGTTTCGGCCGTTGATGGAGGTTTCGATCTTGAACGTATCAAAGGTTCCGGCGCCGGTTGTCACGCTTTCCTGTGCGACCACCTTCGAGGAGCCGACATTCTTGAAAGTTGTGCCGCGAGGGCTATAGAGCGCGTCATTTTGAAATTTCCACGCACTCCCCACGTTCAGAGGTAGTTTGACGCCGGTGCCATCGTTTGGAGAGAGTTTCCAGTCTGGAGTTGTTTTTGCGTTCCACGAGCGATCGTAAATGAAGACGCCAACTCCGGCAAAACTGGGACTCTGCGCACGAATGGCGATCTCGGTCGGCGTCACGTCCGAGATAAGCGTGGTGCTGCTATATTTCAGTTCGCCGGTAATCTCGTCCCGCACATCATAGGTCCAATGATCGCCGACCATCGGCGGATCCATCGAATCTTCTTCACTCTGCGGTTGGATTGGCGCTTGCGCCGCAGGAGGCGCGGCGCCTGCGGGCGCGGTTTGGGCTAGCACGGCCCATTGCGAGGCCAGGAGCAACGCCATCGCGACGGTGATTCTATAAAGCATTTTGCGGTTCCATTTCACAATGTCTAATGTGCAATTCGTTCTCTAGACCTGCAGTCGAACAGGGCCGTTTAATGGCGAACAGCGCAGGTGCCGAAGAAGAAATCTCGGATTGCCGGTTCGGCTGACCGTGTTCCTTAGATTTGCTTGGGCCGCAAAGCTTTCTTGATGTGCACGAGCAGACGTTTATGGAACTCCGGCGTCGTCGTGCGAAACGGCAGCTCAAATCGCGCGGTGGCGCTTTCGCTGAGCATGAGATTATAGGGAGCGCCTTTGGTGTCGCCGGAGATGCGGAAGTCGGTGCGGTAACAGACGATGGGCTTGCCCTCGGCGTAGGCGTAGCCGCACTCCCAGGCGGTGCCGCTATCGGGATCGGGGCCGTCCATGCAGGCGACCACCATGTCGGCGTCATCGAGTCCTTTCACGTCCATCGCAAAGATCGCCCTCGCGGTCTTGCTGCGCGGCTCATGCTCCTGCGGCAGCCACACTTCAAAGCCTTCGCCTTCGAGAAACCGCGCCAAGCTGGCATTGAAATTCTGTTCTGCCATCGTGAACAGCGGACCGGCCAGATAAAGTTTTGTCTTGTTCGCCATTTTATTCGCCATGCTGCGAGCCCATCCGGTCTTTCGCCGCCGCGAGCCGTCCCTCCGCTTTGACGTGCTGCGCCGCTGCCGCCAAACCGAACCGCGGCATGTTGACATAGACGCATTCGCTCTTGCCGGGCTCGACCAGATAAGTCTCGTGCCAGATGCCGACCGATCCATCGATGCCGATGGCGCGGTTGAAAGCGGCCCAAGCGGGGAAATGCTGACCCGACCGGTCATGGGCATAAGCGATCAGCTTGTCGAAGCTCTGCCAATATTCCTGAACCATGATCACCCGGCCGGATAAATAAGTGCGGTACGACAACAGCCCCACTTCCGGCTTTTTGGAAAGCTCCGCCAGCATGCGCGGCATCGCGGCGGCGACCGGAAGCCATTTTCGCACCGCCAGCAGCCTGTTGATGCGCATGCCGATCAGAAACAGCACGACCGGCTGGTCGACCCGCGCGGTATAGCGATCGGCGAAGAGTTCGGCCATGGCGCTATCCTTTCGGTGACGTTCGGTAATTGGGCCGGCGAGACGAATGTAACATGGGCCGAAAACAGCAGACGGCCAGTTTTACAACGGCGGTTCCTCGCCGCCCTCCCTCTTGCAGGCGATGCTGGCCTCTTCGAGATCGAGCTCGCGTTCGATGCGGCGGCGCGCCTCGTCGGTGATCTGGCCGTCTTGCAGGGCTTGGTAGATGTAGGCGCGCTCGGCGGCGATCAACTCCATCCTCAAGTCCGCGGCCACCGTGGCGGCGGCGGTACCGTCCGAGGTGTTTTCCGACAGCCGCCCGGCGCGATAGGCGTGACGGCTATGCAGGATCGCCAGCGCCTCGGGCGAGGTTCGGCCGTCGGCGACGAATTGCTTCAAAAGCCTGTGCCCGACATTCAGCGCTTCCGACCGCGCGGCCATCTCCGCGGTGTGCTCGCGTTGCCGCTCTGCGGCGGCATGCTGCGCCAGTCCGAGCCAGCGCACGAGGCCCGGCAGCAGCGACCCCTGCCCGATCAACGTGACGACGATGACGCCGAAAGTGACGAATAAAATGAGATCGCGATCGGGAAACGGCTCGCCCGCCGCGGTGAACAGCGGGATGGCCAAAGCCGCCGCCAGCGAGACCACGCCGCGGACGCCGACAAAGCCCAGAAAGAACAGCCACCGCCAGGGCGGCCGTGGATCCCGGCGCGCCAGCGACGGGCTCAGCCAGCGCGGCAAGAGCGCCGCCGGATAGACCCAGATGAAACGGGTGACGATCACCACCGCCACGGTGAGCACGATCGCAAACGCGAAGTGTTGCCACGGCACCTCATGCATCCGAACGAACAGCGTGCGCGTCTGCATGCCGGTCACCAGGAAGACGAAGCCTTCGAGGAAATAGACCACCAGGTCCCAAAAGAAGATGCCTTGCAGCCGCGTCGCCGCCGGAATGAGCAAGGGTCCGTTCCAGCTCACGAACAGGCCGGCTGCGACCGTCGCCAGCACGCCCGATCCGCCCAATTGCTGCGGCACCAGAAACGCGGCGTAGGGCGTCAAGAGCGATAGCGTGATCTCGACGCGGGGATCGTGCGCCCAGCGGCGCAGCCGCAGGCTGAGCCAGCCGATGGCGATGCCGTAGGCGATCTCGCCGATCACGATGAGGGCGAAGTCGCCGGCGGCGTCGCCAAACGAAAACAGGCCGGTGCTCACCGCGGCGACGGCAAAGCGGTAGAGAATCAAAGCCGTGGCATCGTTGGCGAGACCTTCGCCTTCGAGCACGACGACGAGCCGGCGCGGCACGCCCAGACGGCGGACGATGGCGAGCGGCGCCACCGCGTCTGGCGGCGACACGATGGCGCCGAGCACGAAGCCGACGGCGAGCGGCATGCCGAGGAGCCAATGCGCGGCGGCAGCCACCGCGCAGGTGGTGAAGACGACACAGCCGAAGGCAAACAATGCGATCGGCCGCAGATTGAACTTGAATTCGCGCCAGCTCATGGCGACGCCCGCCGAATAGATCAGCGGCGGCAGGATGCCGAGCAGCACCAGTTCGGGCGCAAGCTCGATCCGCGGCAGCCCCGGCGCAAGCGCCAGCGCGATCCCGGCGATGACGAGCAGGATCGACGGCGAGGTGTTGAGCCGCCTCGCGACCACGGCCACGATCACCAGGACGGCAAGGAGCAGCAGGAGCGTTTCGATCGTTGTGGTCATCGCGCGCGCGGAGCCTGTTCAGTGCACATTATCGACCGTCTTGGCTGGATTCAGCAAAGCGAAAAGCAACGCCGTTCTCGCGGCGTATGCGTGCGTCTCCCTCTCCCCGCGCGCGGGGAGAGGTGAAACAAGCGACCTCGTTCTCGCGATGCGCCTTCGCATCCGAGTTCTGCAAAAGGTTTTACGAACGGCCTCCCAAAAAGGGAGGCGGAGCGCCGACAGGCGC